>VTLG01016224.1_pt1 | contig 49485 bp, 63 predicted proteins | sample 4694571 | NCBI WGS metagenome assembly VTLG01 (sample SAMN12604809, study PRJNA352737) | marine metagenome | biome: ENVO:00000447; feature: ENVO:00000209|ENVO:00000569|ENVO:01000036; material: ENVO:00002151; isolation source: viral sequences binned using virsorter ... | reverse complement strand
GGACACTCGCCTGTGACTTGCTTTCTCACATTGGGTAAGGAACGCTAGACTTCACCCGATTACGTCTTTATACTATTTTCTGTGAGTCGATGATACTGAACTACCATTATCATCTTATCGCTATATCTTAGTAGCCCGACGAGGAATCGAACCTCGAATTGCGGTTTAGAAGACCGCTGTTATATCCGTTTAACTATCAGGCCATAGTAGACTGAGAGGGACTCGAACCCCCGACAAAGGGATTATGAGTCCCCTGCTCTAACCAACTGAGCTACCAGTCCATCCTATTTATCTTTATATCCTTCTTTCCAAGTCCCCTTATCCTTATCCCACCACTTCTTGTATGTTTCTGAGATAGCCTTGATCTTACCCTCAATCATCTTTGAGTGTTTCTTAAACTCCTCTAAGTCATCCTTATTTGTTTTTGGGGGAACGTATTTCTTTTTCTTCGCCATCATTACCTTTCAAAGTAAGCGACCTTGACGAGATTTGAACTCGCAACCACCGGATCGACAGTCCGGTACTCTAACCAGTTGAGCTACAAGGCCAAATAGTACGGGTAAGAGTTGAACTTACGGAGGTGAGTATATAAGACTCACTTGGATTACCGATCCACCGTACCGCACTCGGTTTATTATAGTCTAGTATCGACAAAAGTCAATGGGTAACTTTAGAAAAAAAGCCAGAAACCTCTCGGAATCTGGCTCGCGGGTCTGTATAGATAATAAGTATCACCCGCTAAAATTTAATTCTGTAGGCTATCGTAGACTTAACTTCAGGATCAATATAAGGTACAGGTATAAATTGCGATCCCTCCGGCAGAACAGGAGTTCCCATTTCAATCTTCAAAGGCTCTACTTCATGCCAATTACCCCTGTACCAACGATATACTCTTGGTTTCGGCCAATTTAGCTTTGATTTGAATGGAGCAGATAAGACTTCTCCAGTTCCCTTCAAGATATTACCAACACCTCTTGCTGTCCTACAAGTGGCCTCTTTTGTAAAAGCTCCTACACTTTTAACTACATCGCATGGGTGTACTGCCTTGATTACACTAACAAGAGGACGACATTTACATTCGTCAGCAGATGCGGTAGAAGTAAAGTTAAAGCTAGACGCTACCAAAAGTGCCGTGATTAAAAAACCCTTCATAATTTCCTCCTAAAGAAATATGTCATATAAAAATACTGCAATTTAGTAATATTAAAATTAACAGTAACAAAATTATCCCCAAAAATATTCCTAGTATTCCTCCTAATCTTCTCATGGAATATGTTTCCCCTGATAAAACTCAAAAAATAACCTTATCGCTCTACCCCAATCCCAATTAAAAAAGCTATTACGCTCAACTGTATGAAAAGTAAGGTAGTAGAATAGACAAAGTTGGAACAAAAATACAGGGAATATCACTATTCTGTATTTAGTTTTTATTAGACCTAACATCACGACTACTGCCATGATTGTTGTTATGGCCTTAACTTGAACAAGTCCCGCAACACCCCCCAAATTCTCTATAATCCAAGATGCCTGTGGGTTCTGTTCAGTTCTAGGTAAGTCCTCGTAAAAAACTACGTTCATTACGTTGTCGTAAACCGAGATCAAACCAGACAAAAATACTAATGACGCTAGTAAAACGAAACTATTGCTAATCTTCTTGAAAAAGCTCATGTGTATAACTAACTCCATGTGAGTTCACGGTCGTAGTCCTACGCTCTCCCTGTTCTCACATAATTATACACCTTTACTTATTCACAGTCCAAACAAAGTGTTCTGTATCATAATCCTCTACCTCTAAGTCTCTTTCTACCTCGTAGACGTAGTTGTAAGGGCTATAATCTTCACTCGTCCTCTCGTCAATCTCGTCTTGGTATTGTTCAACCTTCATCTCGTTCATGTTCAAGCGTCCTTAGTCTAGCTCTCATAGTGTGTATACTGCTTTCGTAATCTCGGACTTCTGAAGTGGTGTAAGCGTTCTCAATCGCTGTCTCAAAATATTCAATAGCCAACCACATTTGCTTAATTTCCCAGTGTATACCCTTCGTATTACACATAATGTAGCCTCCTCAAAAGAAAAAAGAGGGGGGCAGAGCGAATCATACCCCCACAGTCTAACCAACCACGATTAGAAGTCTACCCCTTGATTGTAATAATCTTCGCTGTAGTCCTCTGAGTAATACTCATCATCCATGTACACTTCTTCTTCGAGTTGCTCACGGGCAACGCTAACCACAGTGTACTTGCTGACTCGCATCTTAGAGAATTGGCAGTCAGTAGGGACGCTAACGATGTCAGACGGGTCAAACTTGACAAGCAAGACAACTCCACCGTTACCAGCCCAGTCATTTGCGTACTCGTAAGTACCCACATGCAGACCGGAGGCACATCCTTCATTGCAGTTGTCGCTGACTTTGCGACGATTCATACTGCACTCGTCACCGATGTTGTTACGGAATGAGTTACCAGTGTACTTGTCAACATGGTCGCCTTCTGTAAGTGGACGACCGTTCTTGTCTGTACGATCTTCGCCACTGTAGATGGACACACCCTTGTAACCGATTAACATTCCGTCATCAGTAATTGGTAGTCCCTTGTGACTACACCATGTGTAGGACTCTTGTACAGCACGATTGCTGACGTTCTGATAGAGTCGGTCTAGGTAGGCAAGCATAGGCTTATGATCCCAGCCGTTCTTAATCATATTTAAGATACGTTCAGTAGGCTGATTAGCTACCTGCTCGTCCTCGTAGTAGAGGAAACCATCTCGAAACTCAAAGTTCCCCTCTGACCAGTCCTCGATAACTGTACCTCTGCTAATGAGATTTACAAACTCATCTGCATCACCAGCCATGATACACTCACACAACCCATTATATTCTGGGTGGGTATGGTCGAACTGAAATGGCTGACCCCCAAGCACGACCGTCCAGTGATTGTCATTTGATTTGATGTGACTAAGCATAGTTCTTTTCCTTTGCTAAATTAAAAGTGATTGGTTACTCGGTACTTCCTATTATATCCTAACTATCGTCATTGTCAAGAGGTAACTTTAATTTTTTTGTAAAAAAACTGGCTTACCCGACTTACGCAGTCTCCTCAAAGGGATGGCATATCATGCTGCTCGGTTACGGCTTTGGGTCACACCGCACTTGTGACCTCGCCAGTGATTTCATTATAACATAGTTATCGTCGTTTGTCAAGGGGAAACTTTAGCTTTGTTCTAATTTTCTTTCCATTTCCGTTCCACTCTAGTCACCTCGCTCTTTTCATATTGCATTGCATTAGCAAGTACGATAGCCAATCGCTCAATAACCATGTCCTTAGTACCTGTTAGCTCTTGATACGTTAATGGATCAAGCCCTTCAACTTCCTTATTCCACTCGTAAGCTACATTAGGGATCAGATGATACACACCTCTGTCGTCATCCCAACGAATCTTAATGTAAGCAGGTTTATTACTACCACAGTGTTGTCCAGCATATCTTGTATCTGGAGCGTAAAAACTCTCACTCTCACCAGTGTTTTTGAGATGTCTGGAGTCCTCAAATTGTATGTTAATGAAAACTTCTCTCTCGCCGGAATACCTTTCCTGCTGATAGGAACGTATTTTCAAAGCATCATTCCCCTTGAGCCGACCGAAGCTGTATCCGGCTTCTTCGACAACGGGTTTAATTTCGTCACCAAGTTCTATAAGAGCCTCACGTTGGCGTTGTAGCTTTTCTTTTGCTAACATCTCTTTATGGTTTGACTCAGCTTCCAAGACTGCCATATTATCATCAATCATTTCTTTTAAGTTCATTTCAATTCTCCTGTGGTCGGTTAAAAGTTTCTTTCATTATACCCTATCTATCGTCAATGTCAAGAGGGGTCTTTAATCTTTTTTTGATTTTTTCCTTTTTTTCCAAATAACTTTCCATAGCTAAGTATTATTGGCGTGGCACACGCCGAACATATAGCTAATGCTTGTGCTATGCTAAAGAAACATTGTCCACATGCTATCATTCGATAGGCTCCAATTTGTTTTGCATTTCTTCTGAATATGTGGTCTTACGATACTCCATTAAGACATCGACTGCTTGTACTAATTCATCATGCAAGTCTATAGCCTCAGATAAACTGTAAACATTATTTGTTATTGTTATCTCAGGAGTTTCATCGACCACCTGAATGGTTATATAATCGCTATTGTACACATCAGTGATGACACTTTCCCGTACTTCACCTTCATTAAAAAGAAGCCGTTGTTTTTTACTCACGTTCATAGTTCTCCCAATCTTGGTCATAGACACCAGTCTCGCCATCAAAGATGTTTTCAAAAACTACTGACACATCATTGTCTAAAATTCGATCAATAAATTTTGCCTTAGCCTGCTCGATAAGAGTCTCTGGATCAGTTCCAATAGGAGCATCAACAGCAACACAACTATCAAGAGTAAAATCGTATGATACTTTATTACTCATATTGAATCTCCTTAACTTCAATACCAAGTTCATTGTAGGTCTTATTAGTAGTTGCTATGCAGTCATCTAAACTCCAAGCCTTAGCAACAATTCCCTCATCGAGCAATTCAATATGAACAGTAGCACCAGACTCAGGACTTATCATATGTGGTTCTAAGTGTAGGTATATAGTCTTACTCATCTGTATCTTGCTCCACATCATGTACTGTGTATTCCCACTCATCTGGTAGACCATCTACCTGAATAACATTGCCGTGCCATACAGCAATATGGATTTCATGTACTCTATCTACTACTATCTCATGCTTATCTACACAGACAGTTCTATTCCTATATTCACTCATCTTCAATCTCCTTGTTTAGTTCGTCTTGTGTAGGTGCAGTACCATGTGTGTTACAATCAGGACAGTACCTTATACCATCCCAGAAAACAGAATTATTGCATTTACAATTACTCATCTTCAATCTCCTCTAGGTCATCCTCGTCTAAATACTCTGACCAAGAGTAATCTAAATCATCGGCTCGGTACAGAATTACTTTTCCTGAGTCGTCATGTATCGGCTCACCTTCTTCATCCAAGAGGCAAAATGTACAATCCCAAACTCCTACCGTCTTACTCATCTTCAATCTCCTTATAGTCTAACACGCCGTATGTCTGGTCGTCATCGTAAACGGTATAGTCCAGAGACTCATCCTCAATCAGTTCTTCTAAGTAGTCGTAGACATCACAGTTAAGAACTTTTCTGTCGCTTGGCTTGAATTCTAGTTCGATAATTACTTTAGCCATCATAAATCTCCTATGGTTGGTTGTCCTTTTATTATAACATCTATCGACTGAATGTCAAGAGGTGCTTTAATAAATTTTAATTATTTCCTAATTCTTCCTAGTAAATCTTTATGTTTGTCAACAGGTTCTTCTGTCTTATCCACAATCATCTGTTCATCTCGATAGTAGAAGACAAAATATGAATGTATAATTTTAGTGTTAGGACAGAAGTCACCCATCTCGTATGTTGTTCGCCACACATTAATTCTATATCGTTCAATCTTACCTTTCTCCCATAGGAATCCGGCACGAAACATTGATATATCTTTTAGTGTACTTAACTTACATTTCTCCTCTAAAAAGTCCTTCAAAATTTTATCAGGTATCTGAGGTTTCTTAGGCTCTGCCTTGATAGGTTTTGGTGGGACAGGTAGTTTTGGTTTTCGTTTAGTCATCGTCATCACTAGTCTCCTTTACTGTGCCGCCGATATAACTGGCGATCTTGGGTTTTGTTTCTGTTCGTCTAATCTCCCAGTCACTCACGAACTCAAGCATCTGGTACTTGGTAAAGAACTCGTCCATGCACTCCTGAAGATACAAATCTTCTACCATCTCTGTCTCTATGTAGTTATTCTCCAACTGGCGATTGAGCTTGGCGATCCACTGAGAGACTTCATCATTACCATTATCTTCTGAAAGTTGAATAATGTCAGAAACTTCCTCACAGTCAATGTGCTTGTCTAGTGTCTTGAGAGTGCCGTACTGATTTTGGTCGTACTTGTAGAAAGTTTTTGGTGCATTAGCCGCTAACTCACGCTTGACGTATTCTTCGAGACTGATGAAGTTACCCTTCTCAAACTGCTTGGTCTTGAGGAACGCTGTCTTGAGTCCTACAACGGTGGGTGCGACGAGTCCACACTCATCTTCAAGCCTGTACAGCACCCTCTTAATATCATTGTTACAGTAATAGATCAGTCTTCCATTCTGTGGTTCCCAACGGTTGATCTCGACGTACACTATCTCGTCGCCATCAATAGTTAATTCAGTCTCGTCCCAGAAATTTGCTTGCTTCCATCCTTTGTTCTCACGATCAAACTTGAACGTCTTGACCTTACTACCTGCTGTGGCGTAGCTCTGACGCACTACTTTTGGCAAGTCCTCTAGGTCTAGCAGTATATCTTCGTCAATCAAGCACTCTTTGATCTGCTCGTCTTTAAGGATGACCATTGTGAGTTGTCTGTGATCTTTGATGTACTCCCTGATACGACTAGCCATACGATCTTTATGACGATAATACTGGATATGTTCACCAAGAGGCACACGGCGAGTCTCGCCCTTGTCGGTACTGCTGTAGTACCGCTTGTAGTACACAAACTCATCGCTGGACTCAGGTAGCTCATACGCTCTCAGGTCTGCTTTAACATGCTTACCTAAGTTACCATTAGCAAGAGCGTTTGCCATTTCAGCACGTTTGAAAGCAGTTGGTTCATCCTCAATTTGCTGACACGCTTCAGTCTCCAACTTATTTTTTACTTCCTGAAACTTATCCTTGATAGCCTTGATGGTCTTATCGTCCATCGTAAGGTTTTCACGGGCTGTGTCGAAGTTAATTTCCCCTAACTTAAATTTAAGATAGCCAAGAGTGTTGAACTCGTCTAGCTCATCGGGAATCTTGTAGGCGATATTACCCATAATAGCGACCATATCTCCCCACGATGCCGTTAGGCCAAAGTCCTCACCCTTGAAAACATATTTCTCACGAGTTTCCTCAATATCGTTGACCACAGAATCATCGTTAATCTCTGGCAAAGTACCTTCCCAGAAGCGGAACACATGCTGTGCTTGCTCCTTGAACTCCCAGTGCTTGTCCTCAACCGTCAGACTGACCTCTAGGCCATTTGCCTCGTCAGTCGCTAACTCCGTCAACAGAGCCACCACTGGCTTGCGTTCATCGTCACGGTAACAGGTGTAGGTACGACACACTCCGTCGATATAACTTTTTACGGTAAAACTATCCGTCATGGAGTAGGGAGACAGGCTTCCGATACCAAAGCATCCAATGACCTCGTTACTGTCACGTTTAGTGCTAATACCAATACCAGCAAAGATATTGCGTACCTCGTCGTCCGACAGACCTGTACCGTAGTCACGAATTGTGAACTCTGGCTCTAGGAGGGTGGGCAAGTGTACCTTGAATGGCACATCTGTGGTTCCGGCCATCACATGACTGTCATGGGCGTTACAAGATAGCTCACGAATAATCGCTCGCTCTTTATGAGAGTATACCTTGTCGGCAAACATATCTACAATAAATGCAATGTCACCGATGGCAAAATCTGACGTTTCAAAATCGCCATGTACTTTTACGTCTTGAGTACCTGTGTCCATCTTCATAATCTAATCCTCCTGTGGTTGGTGTGGTTGGTTGCTCGTTTGAGCGATACTTCGATTATACAATACTTATCGTCGAAGTCAAGTGGTAACTTTAATTTTTTTCAATTTATTTTCAGTTTTTATCTCTTTATGATAGAATTACGATTGCACAACCTATGAGCATCAGTCCAATCCAAACATAAATGCCCACTAACGAATATTTATTGTGGCTCTCTATTTCTCGCCAATTCTTTTTTTCCATTTTAGTGGCTCGTCAATCTCCTCTATTAGCATTATCTGATTAAACGCCTCTATCTCTAGTACCTCGTATTTATAACCCCCTACTTGAATCATATCTCCTACTTCATACCCATCTTTCAATGGATAATAATACTGGTTGGGTTCCATAATATCAATCCCATGTCCCTTCTTCTATGTCGGCAATAATGGTCGATATGTCGTCTACAGTTTGATCTCCTATTGGGGCTTCAGTAATAATCTTCTCTAGTAACTTGATTGCTTCTTCTTTGGTCATGGTTATTCTCCTGTGCTTGTCCCTTAATTATACCATAGGTATCGTCATTGTCAATAGGTGTTCTTTAATATTTTTGCAAATTCTTTCCAAAAATAGGTAAATGAACATAGCCCACAATACACCTTCAAATGGCAGTTGTATCGCTAACATTACGGAAATGAATCCTATTTCCCTGTTCTGCATGTTACTTTTTACGCCAACTAAATAAGTTGTTGAGCCATTTCTTTCTTTTGTTACAGTTACATTCCTTCAGCTTGAACCAAGCCTTAAATCGCTCCTCTGTGATTCCAAATGCTTTAAGCGTGGATTCAACGACATCGCCCAGTCCCGTATATTCTTCCTCCTTCGTGTTGAAGTTTACGCCCTGTCTTTCTAGTTCTTCGATCACTGGATTCATATCATCCTTGATTTCTTCATTATTCGGCTCGGACATTATTTTTTCTCTCCTTTTTGTTATTTTTTATTTTTTTTGTGGGATTTATACCCAAATAGCAAGAAAACATATAATTATATCGGGGAATCGTTCCCAATATATTATACACCCAACAGTCCATTATTGGCTCACCAGATTTTAATAAAACCCAATAATAATAAGCTATATTACAACCATACATACTATAGTAATAACAATTAACTCTTACTATGCTTACTCAATATTTCTAATTTGAACCTCGTTCCCTAACAATAAGCGGTATAAAGTTAGTATTTAAGTAAATAAGTATGTATTTTAGTGTCATAATGAATGAATAAGTGTGTATTTCGAGTCCTTTGTATAGGGGTATATGTATATGTATAATTATGTATTATCTAATCTAAGTGCTGACTATGCTTATGCTCGCGATTTGCGCCGTTTAGATGATCCAAAGACGGAGTGCGTTCCTGATGCGGCATCTTTTAGTAATATAATTTTATGTCTATCCCAGTAAACATTATCAGTTAATTTGGAGGGCTTTCTTTTCCCCATATAAATATATTGATAACCACATTTACCATATGACATAATTCCATCATTAGTAGTTGACTCTACTACATATTTTCCTCTATCTGTAAAATAATGTCTATCACCATTTTTATCTATATAGTGGCAACCATTACCGCCCACCACACGAATCAAGTCGCCCTTATTAAGAGTCTTATGATCTTCTACTTGTTTCTTTTTATTTCCCTTACGATATTTCTTCATCTTAAAAGGATGGTCACATTGTTTACATTCATATGCACGCACACCATTAGCTGTGCCGCACTTCTCACATAATTTCTGCCCACGTTTTTTCTTTATCATACAAAATACTCCAAAATGGCTGACTATACGTTATCGTGCGATCTCGTTGGTTTACATAATACATATAGAGAGTCTCTATTTATAATCTATTATATAGTATATATCGTCATTTGTCAAGGGGGGACTTTAATAAAAATATATATTTATCTATTTATGGTGTAATTTTGGCTGACTATGGCTATCTTGGCGATGTGTCTAGTTTATGTAAGACAAGCACCGCGCCATTTTCTCGCTGGCTGTGACTATCTGGACGTATCCGGAAGGATAAGGTGCGACACGCTCCTATCCCGGCATGGATTATTAATCTACATCCCTGTCTATATACTCCCATATATATTATAGCACACAAACACCTCAATGTCAATGGGTATTTACTTTTTCTTTATATCTACTTATATTGTTGTTTGGCATGAAAGTTGCTGCCCCGCCGCCCGTAAACCCTTGCTATCAAAGGACTTACGTCAATTAAGAGAAAAAAATAAAGGGGGTCGAAACCCCCTTACACGACTAAGGCCAGTCACGCTCTGCGAAGCCATGAGCGAGAGCCATAATCGCAAGCAAAATTAAAAATTGAGTCATTCCCGTCACCAATCCCGTTAGAGTAAAAAACCCCCCACCGGCACGAAGGCCGGAAGGGGGACACAACAGAAAGGGTACGGGGTTATGCGGAAAGTTCAAGGGCTAATTTTTCAGCGGCTCGAACCTCTTTGGAGTTTGACGCTCTCAGGATTCTGTCGAACTCACCCTTGAAGCCTTCTTTGGCTTGGGCATCGTGTTGGACAAATCCCTGAACGGCGTTGTATGCTTCCCAAGCGGAAACCGTGTTGGTCAGTTGTGGACGACCAGTCAGGTTACGCTCACGATTCAAACGCTTCCAAATTGCCTCAGTACGATTTTGGTGAGTAGTCACCGCTCGCACTGCTTGACCAGTTGCGGCCAATGCGAGTTGTTCCGCAGTTGGTTGACCGTAAATCTCATTGAGAAAATCAGTCATGCGAACGTCAGTCGATTCCAAACGCTGAATGATGTTGGTAAGATTTCCCCAAGAATCTTTGAGGGTGTTGAAAGTCGCAATCAACTCATTCATGTGACCACGCAAACCGCTAGTATGACGGATGGAAACATTAGTACCCTCCACCATTCGCATCATTGCGAGATTACTGCACGCATCACGGAAATACCCCATCGTAGCGGAGAACGCTTTGCCATCGTAACCGGCGTTAATTACGATACGGGGAAACACGTTGTCAGTGTCGGCATCTTTATAAATCGCCAGACGTTGGGCGTTGGTAGGTTGGATAGAAACGTAATGCCCATTACGAAAATGAGTCTTGCAAGCAATCTCACCGTCGAACGCTTCACCGGCGGCATCGACTAACGCACAAACGTCATCAGTCGTATGGGGAACGTAACGAGGGGAGACAGATTTCACCCCTTTGAGATAACCAGTATCAGAACGGAATAATCCATACTGGTCAGTTGGTAAAATTTCCGTACCCATGACAGCGGATAGCGGATATTTTTCAACGTCGAAACTGAAAGCCTCACGGACGGAAGCGGAAATGTCTTGTGCTTGGATGTTTGACATACTAAAAACCTTTCAAATTGAGTAAGTGATATACAACTATTGTATACTATTATTATCGGAAGTCAAGGGGGGAAACTTTAATTATTTATAAAATTTTCTTCAAATTCGTCTTCTGGCTCGCCAAACATTTCTGTCCAGCAGTCGTCGCAAGTGGCAGAAATCAGCATCTCGCGTTCACTAGCGGATAGCATTGGAAACGCGGTCTGTGTATGCTCGCCCATCTCCCACGCCAGCCAACTAGAAACGGGGGCGGCGATCTGTTGGTGGCAATTACACCAGTTGCAGACGGCGGTCAGTGATACTATTGGATTGTCCATAATTTTTCCTTTCGATTAACTTGTTATATCATCATTATACTATATATATCGACCATTGTCAAGGGGATTCTTTAACTTTTCTTGGTTTTTTTAAAAATAGTCGTAAGTCGTTGGTATCAAAGGACTTAGGGCGCGGCGGGCAGCATACCCTGTGCCAAAAGCTACCGGTGACCCTCATGTTGGCGATGAGAGATCTATTTGAATCCTGTTATCCCGTCGCCCTCTTCTCATCTTACAGTTTACCGCTGTTAGCGTAAGACGGCGGGCAGGCAACCAACATAAAGGTCAACCGGCATCTCTTGAAAGGAATGCTAATCTTCGTGAGGCATCGTACAATATACTTCGTAAGGTGTAGCGGCGTAGGTCATCTGTGAATGGTCATCTTCCCACCATCCTACAAAGCCCTTTTCCCCACCACCATAAGCAACTTCAAAACAAGCGATGCGGTCGTTCGTTTGTTCTGCTAGCTTACAAGTACCCTCTTGACGAATCATTTTTTTTACAAAGTTGTTAAATGTAACAACGCTTCCTACTTCGTCCATAATAATCCCCTAGTGAAAAAATGGTGGTTTGTGACTGAAGGCTAACACCGCATTGTCAAGGATTGACAAGTCAGTATAGTCAGCATTTTCTATTGGCCTTGCGTCATACTCTTTGATGAACGTGTCGCAGGTGTATGGGTTGTAGTAAACCTTTTCCCACCGTGTTTCGCCGTTGTCGATTTGCTCATCAGTGAGGTGACCGTCAACAAGCTGGTCGGTCTTACGAGTATCAACCACATAGCCCTCAATAAACGCATGTACGTTCTTCTTTTGTTCATCCCTGACTCTTTTCTGTCCTGCCTTGGACACAATGAATTGACAACTTCTTAACGTCACATTTTCTGCATGGCAACGAACGATGCCGCCCTGCTTGACGCTGTAGCAATCTCGATGCAGATTACGATAGACTCGCACCTTCTTGGTCGTGTCAATATGCTCTGCAATCTCATAACTTTTTTGTGTGCGTGGTTTCTTCATAACTTTCCCTTTCGTATGCTTCCATTTTACCATACGCTGGTTTATATGTCAAGCCCTATTTGTAATTATTTTTTGTAGCACTGAAGAACGTCGGGGATAAAATCCTCATCCACATTCATGTAGTAGCTTACTTGGGTTCCCCCATTACCATCTTCACGCAACGCCTTGCTGATTGCAGCATACATTTCAATTTCATTGGTCAAGCCTTTTTCCATCTTGTCCGCGATTGTTTGTGGGTAATAAAAACTCATAACTTTTTCCTTTCGTGTTATACTACCATTATATTATATATATCGGCATAGTCAAGGGGATAGCATTAACTTTTTTTGGTTTTTTCTTGTAATTGACGTAACCCCTTGTAAACAAAGGACTTAGGACAATTTTGGCAGCGTTTTTTGACCCCGCGCGATTCATTCGCGTGATTTAGGAAAGACACCGCCACCGGCTGAGGATATCCCCAACCGGCGACGGCGTAACATCACAACACAAAAACTTAAGCCGGTAGGAATGGCGAAATCAGCGAACCCACAAATGGGATTTTGATTCCCCACCGTTGACGCTCACGATAGAACGCCTTCATGCCGTCACGCGTTTGTACCGTATCAAGGTCACGCGACCGCTCGAACTCAGGATCATACTTGCGGTATGCCCCTGTGATAGTTTCCCAACTAAGCGGATGCTTGTTGGTATTGCGTCGAGATTGTAAAACACCCCAACGGAATTTAGAACCATCAACCGGCTGTTTGTAATTAAATAAAACTAAACTTTTCATTTTAATAACCTTTCGTTTTTTCATCTATTAAACCGTGCATTACTGCGAAAATTATACTTAACAAAATAAACTGTATCACATGGCGACCTTTCTACTATAGGAATGTTTGACGTTATCACGCTTAAGAATTTTTAACGCTTCCGCCGCTTCAGTTCCTTTCGGCTGTGTACCGTGTAGCATCAGTGCGAATGATTGATTGCGTAGACTTGGCTTTGCCGCGTGTGAATCGTCGTGGTCAATAGCGAGTCCGAGATCGTGAGCCTCTTGTTCACTGTATACCACTTTGGCGAAACGTAAGTCATGTTCATCAATACGCCAATCATTGCGACCGCCATATGATGCGGTCAAAACAAAATTGTGTAACAGTGGCATCTCGTTAATATCATACCAGTATCGTAGCGATTTTGTGTACGCATAGAATAGCGTATTAGGATTGAGAACGGCGACCGTATACCACGCTCGCATATAGTCAAGATTGAAGAAGTCGCCCGCAACGTGGATGCGAACGATACCGGCATTGGCGGGTAATGACGTATTGATTAAGTCAATCATTTCGCCGGTTGAAAGTTTACGCAACGAATCAAAATTGTGCTTGCGTAGATTGTACACACCGTTATACTGTACTTCCTGAGAAGCTGAGAAGCAACGGAATTGTGTCTTGCGTCCGTCTTGTATTTTGCGTTTGCCGTTTGGCTGAACTACGGCTTTAGATAGACAAGCCTCTGCGGATGGGCAAGAATAGCCACTGAGAAGGTCAAGGGAATATACCTTGCGTTTGTCGGTCAGATACTCTGCGAGTTCTGCATCATTTTTTAGTGCTTCAATTTTAGCGTTTGCGTTTGAGAATTTTAACATGCTTATATCCTTTGTTGTGTTGCTTACAGTGCTATTATACTATATATTATCGGAATGTCAAGAGGTAATCTTTAACTTTTTTCCGTTTATTTTGGCGACGGGAGCAGGGAATCGAACCCTGCACACATAGGCACCGAATCGGATTAGGCATGAGCTGCCCAGCAACATTCCTCCCACCGCGTCCGATAGGCCGGTCTTGTTGTCAATCTTATCAGTGTCTCATCCTATGAGACCAATTTCCCGCCATATTGTTTTCTTTCCCCCATTATAATATATATCGGCTATTTGTCAAGGGGAACTTCAATATTTTTATGGATTTTTTCTTTTTATTTTGCCGGTTGCCCACCCTTTAGGGGGGTCGCGGGGCTGCCGCGCCGGTCGTAAGTCCTTTAGTTTCAAGGGTTTACGTCGATTAGCGGAAAAAACAATTCGTGGGAAAAGAGAAGCCGCCCGAAGGCGGCGTTCTCCCCACAACACGAAAGGTTGGCGGGTTTATAGTGACGCCACGCACTTGGTCAGCGAGAACGACTTGTGCAAGCCGCTATCCTCTTTGACGGTGATTCCACGACCACTCGGGCCGGTGAAACTTTTGACCTTTGTCCCGCTTACGGAACGTAGGACATTTTTAGACCCATGTACAGGGTACAGAAAAGAAACTTTGCGTTCGTTACGCTTGTGATAGAGTTCGTTCAACATAGATAAACCTTTCGATTTGAGAAAAAGTAAACTTCTTGACACCTTCTTTAGTGTCTAACAATACATGGTCATTTTTTATGGCTTTGACCTTGCCCGCCGCTAATTCTGTACCGATAGCGACAATCGGCTTTTGTGAGTTACTCACCTTCTGTCTCTCCTTCTGAAAGTGACTTGGCTTGTTCCATACGCTCGGCGGCAATGCTCGTGAGCTTTTCGCCTAGCTTACTGTGAAGCTGTTTCATGACTTCCTCTGACATCGTAAAGACGACTTTGTTTTCGCCTTCAAACAACTCAACTTCGTTGTCGGACTTCCAAGTGGAAACATAGGTGTGTGAGATTTGTCCAAAATCTACTGTTTGTGAAATCTTCATAAGACTTCTCCTTTTGTGTGTGGGATGCAGTGGCTCTTAACCCTAGCTAACAATGCTCCAGTTCCCGTGTTGTTATACTACCATTATACTATAATTATCGGCAATGTCAAGCGGTAACTTGAGAAATTTCCAAAATAATTTCGGAATCTTTTGCGAGTTCTGAATCCTTCTCAATATAAATCGAGCCTGATACATCGCCGGTTGCTGTAAATCGCACTTTGGTCTTGGTCTCTTTGTCTTTGATAAATTTGATTGTCATGGTAAAAACCTTTCGCTAAAATTAAAACTCGTTGATGGATACCCTACGCTGGGCTGACCGTGTACGTTGCCGCCTTGGGCGGTTATCATGAACCTGATGAGTGTTGGCCTGATGGCCGACTGAGGGTTTCCCCAGCTTGATCTTCAGGGTTATTGTTTGTTTTCGCCTTTTCATCTCTCGCTCTTTCAATCTGTTCGTGCAATGCCAGCCATCGTCGTCGTGCCGCCATGCTGGTGAATGTGCGGTGCTTCGTTTTCTCTCGTAGTTCTTTATCGTTCATGTCTTTATTATACTATTATTATCGGCAATGTCAAGGGGTAAACTTTAATTTATTTTGATTTTTTTCGCTGACCCGCTGGCTGTGTTCTATACGCTTTCTACCTGTCGGGATAAGATAAGACACATCACGATGGCAGGCCTATCCATCTGCACCGTAGTCTGCTGCGTCCATATTTAAGCCCACAAGGGGCAGGATTTGACTTACGCCTCGATGCACCCCTAAGTCGTCTTACCGACCCTGTCCTTACGTAATGGCTACAAAGGCCTTAACGGGGTTGTGATGTTGTCTTGAGTAAGACGCCCCTTGCGGGGAACCAAGTCCAGCGGCGTAGTTCCAACTGGGTTGTAGCTAACTTACTCCTCCATTATAATATATATCGACCAAATGTCAAGGGGTTCTTGAGTATTTTCTTGTGGTTTTTCATATTTTTCTCAAAATAGTCGTAAGTCCTTTGCCTGTAAGGGTTTACGTCGCGGCGGGCAGCCGCTCGGCGCTGACCCGCTGGCTGTTTCCTATTGCCTTTTATTTGTCTTGTTAAGACAAGACAACCCCTATTTATAATACGACATTATTGTCACGGCGAAAGAAACCCAAGCGACGGAAAGCCCGAAGAATAAAATTGATTTTAACGTGTCTTTCATTTTCTCTTTTCCTCTTTTCAATATTTTCTAGTCTTTGGTAATAGCGTGCGATTTGTATAGAATGGCATCGTCTCATTTTCATAATATAATCCCCGATACTATACAACCGGCGACAAACGCCGCCAAACAAAAATAAATGCCTGTCCTCTGTTCTTTGTTGTTCATACTTCCTCCAATAAAGCGTCAACGTGATCTTGTGTGTGGCATGGAATCATATTTCCGTACGCCATAAAAGTCCAATTAAATTCTTCGCCTATCCATTGGTGAATGGTTGTAGGGTCGCCGGAGTGCGAGATACGAAACGGTAACTCTAGCCACATCTTTGTAAAATGTTCATGATCTTGATATTCACCAAGTGCCGGATTAATGTTTCGCTTACTTACTTTACAAAAAACTCTAGGGTAAATTGTTTGGGTTTCCATCTCTTAGTCCTCCAGTAAATCGTCTGCGTCAATCATGCCGCTGTTGACCATACCGCCAACCATAGCCATCATGTTTTTATGAAGCTGAACCTCATCGGCCTCGTTATCGCTGTAGTCCAAACCTTCGGACAAGTCAACAAAATCCGTGCCACCTTTATGCGTGGTGAAGATGGACTTTTCTTCTACCTGCTTGCGGAGCTTCTCAACATTGCGAGCCTTTGCCGCTTTCGCTTTTTGGTGTGCGGTTTCACCGTCTGCAATATCTTCGCACATCTCATCCAAACGGGCAAGAGTACGACCGCCACGAACGTCATCATGGAATGATTCCGGCAACATATCATTAGGGACAACGATACATTCCATAACGGCAACTTCTAATTCCTTCAACATTTCTTCAACAGTTTTCATAATCTTTCCTTTGTGTTGTGTTTTGTATACTTAAATTTTAATCTATGGAATTGTATTTGTCAAGGGGTCAGAAGGGATTTTTTTAGAATCTACCTTCTAATCCTCTTAGACCGTGTTGATCGTGCAACACGTCCCAAGCCTCTTGCGACCTGTTCCACTCGTCAACAGACATTCCAAACAGCTCATTGACTGGAACATCAACTCGCTCATCAACTTGGTTTTCGTTTTCGTTTTCGTTTATCATAACTTTCCTTTCGTTTAACATGATTGTATTATACCATAAACATCGGCATTTGTCAAGGGGTATCTTTAATATTTTAGAAAATAATCTTAATTAATTCCGTGGCATAAAAATATACCGCAAACCCAATGGCGAAGGTTATCAAAGCAAGGCCTAGTGTATCTATGATTTTGTCTAGCATGTTATTTCCTTTCTTGCTATATATATATTATCGCACATGGGTGTGACACGTTAGGTCAATCGACCCCATAAAAATATAATTTTTCTCTAAATAGTTGTAAGTCGTTGCTACATAAGGACTTACGTCAATTTCGGCAGCCCCGCGCCCCCCTATAAGGGTGGTTCGTCTACGATTTCGATTTCTATGGATTCATCGTTGTCCTCTTTGTCCAGCAATTTCTCCAGATCGTCGGCTAGTTTCCTCTGTTCTTCGCACCACATCCAGAAGTCCAAAGCCCCATCATCTTCGGGTTGTTGGTATTCTCTTGGATCACTCATAATCGCAATACTCCTCCCACGCACTGTGGTCGTTGTAATCGTCATCCCACGGCTCAGAGGGATATTCTACGCCGTACACCATTTCGAGTTCATCATCGAACCCGTCAACGGTGTCAAGCTCACCGATGGAATCATCGGCCTCGATAGCGTCCCACCCTTTGGGTGCGGAAAGCTGGAACTCCTCCTGCTCCGGCATAGGCTCACCGGCTTCCTGTTCTTCAAGCCATTCGTGGTACTCCGCCCAATCAGCCTGAGTCGGCTCGTACGCGGTTTCTTCCATGTGGATTTGTGTGCTAAATTTGTTCATCTTAAAACCTTCCAAAAAGTGTTGTGTAAAAATCTATAAGGGTGCGGGTTTCACCTACGGAATACTGAGCCTTTCGCTCCACCGCTCTAAATATTCATTGGATTGTGTCTCCTTGTGTTAGGGTGCTGTCGGTTACCCCAGTTGAATGTTGCCTTGTTATGTCCTAAGTATACTATAATTATCGGCGTTTGTCAAGAGGAAACTTTAGTTTTTTCCAATCTTTTTTCTTCCGCTTCTTTATCAGCGATAACCATAACGTCAAGAATGGCGTTGGTAACTTTCCTTGAAGCTCCCGCATCCTTAGCCGTGTAGTAAACTTCCCATAATTCTGATTTGATTTTTTTTGTATTCATTTTATTTCCTTTGTGTTATGCTTTAATTATACCATAAAAAGTTAGTTTTGTCAAGGGGTATTTGGGAATTTTTTCAAAGTTTTTTTATCGGGCATTCATTACCTCCGCACCAACTAAACCAATCAAACAAGCCGCAAACAGTAAACAGAAAAACGTCATATCAATCTCCTTTATTCTATTATATATTATCGGCATTGTCAACCCCATAACATTAATAAAAATCGGAAAAAAGATAATTTTCTCATAATTGACGTAAACCCTTGTGGCGTAAGGACTTACGTCGCGGCGGGCAGCGTCGGCCCCTGCCTCTGGGGGGCCTCTAGCTGTCTGGGTTAGCTGAGACTATAGGGCTGGGCAGTAGGGGACATTGAGCAACAGAGCTTTATCCCCTTACTACCTGCTACACCTACAGGGGCATACACCCCACAGCTATACCGCCGTGAGCATCAAGCTCTGCCTGTACTACCTCAACCGGCACGTATCCGTAAACGGTATCAGTATAACCATGATCGCCAAAGCATTCTGCATACTCAAGCAGTGCCTCAGTGGTAGGCTTGGATGATGGATAACCACACTCAACATGAGTGTATCCATTGGGCGGATTATTCTCGCGTGGTGTAGCGTAGCTGTATTCGCTACCCTGTACGCTGATACTAAAGCCATCGTTGCAAGTGATTCTAGGATTGTAATCTTTAATCATAATAAACCTTTCTGATAATATAGTTGTGTCGGCCATTGTTATTCTCTTAGGCTTGAGTGGTTATTGTTATAGTGTTAAACCTTCACTCAGGAATAGCTAATAGCTACCCATCTAATTAACCACCACTATCTACATCGTAGGTAATGCCACACTCGTTACAAGTGTGATTGTGGTAACAGTTACCTTTACGGGTAACGGTCATATCGTAACACCGAGCCATCTCTTGGCGTTGGCGTTTGATTGCTGTACCCTGCTCAGGGTATTCCATATAACATATGGTTGTTTCGTACTCAGTACCACACTCAGCAAGATGCTTTGTGTACGCTTCTGGTTGTGTTTTCCAACCGTTAGCAGTTCCTAATTGAATCATAACATTTCCTTTCGTTGTGTTGTTATGTGTTAAGTATACCATATATATCGGCGTTTGTCAAGTGGTATCATTAACTATTTATGGTATTTTGTAAAGTTTTTTTCTTGTCCCACAATCGCTGTAGGTCATTTACCAAACAGTTCTTATTGAACTGTCCAAGTTCGTTAGCGTGTGCAACAACCATTTTCTCGATGTTGCGGTTGACTTTGAAAAGTTCTAGTTTAGCTTCGTTGCGTGTCATGTTGTGTTCCTTTCGAGAACGTTGTTTAATTGTTATGCTTTAAGTATATTATATATATCGGCAAAAGTCAATAGCAAACTTTAATTATTTTCCAAGAATATTAAAATAAATTATGTGTGCTCCAAGTGTTGCAAACGATACGATGATGCTTGCTGATACGATGATTGTCGCGAGTGTTTCTAATTGTGCCATTTTGTTTTCCTTTGTGTTGTTTTGTTATGCTTTAAGTATATCATACTTTTCGGCATTTGTCAAGAGCAATCTTTAATTATTCTGAAAGTTTTTTTAATTTCTTTTTGTTGTTGATTGTCATTAACTTATTTCCTTATTAATTATATCGACATTATAACATAAGAACTTTAATTTGTCAATACCTATCAACTCATTTTCTCAAAAAAAGTAAGTTTTTTCTCTTAATCGACGTAACTCCTTTGATAGCAACGACTTACGACGATTTTCGCAGCAAAAGGCATACCAAAGAGGGTGGGGGGTTTTATTTTCGCGGTTTTTTACCCCCCACTAAGGAAAAAACCCTTGGGTGGTTCAGACACAATTACCTCGCTCCCATAGGTGTGTCTTAGCTAAACCACTCCATTAAATAAGAATAAGTAAATGTAGATCGCCCCCTTAGAACCTAACGCACCTAATGGACGCACCAAGACCATTTATACCTGTGAAGAAGAGACAGGTACTTGGTTGGGTTAGTAAGCGGCTAGGTCTTAAACACTAAAACTCAAATTTCAACTTTTGCCCTCTAAGGGTCTTCACAGGTACTAGGTTGTCATGGTGGGACATTGCCTAGATTTAATTTTTGCCTAACCTTGGAGTTCTTGGACACTCTCAGGTCACTTACTACTCAGATGGACTTGGACTCGATACCACAGCCCCATTAACGGTTTTATACGAATATTTACTGAATTTGGCCGCTTTTCAACCATCGGCCTGTCTTATTATAGCTGTTTTTACGTAATCCACAAATTCCTTTTTGGAAATTTTGCCCTAGCTGTGTATTATATAGTGTACTTAAGAAAGGAGTATACCATGAATAAAAAACAAGATGATGGTTGCTGCCCCCAAAAAGACTGCAATGCAACCGTAGAGACTAGCTTAGAGTGTAAGGCAACCGCAGCGCTAAATGCTCAAGTGGAACAGGAATTAAAAGAAGAGGATAAACCAATACAGGAAATACTTAATAATGCACAAGATCCGGAATAAGAATTTCGCGGTAAGCCCCGGTAAGTTCGGCTCCAATAAGGTTGAACTTCTTGATGTAAGTGACTTCAAACACACAGGGAGTCACTTTACTGGCTATATACTAGAAGAGGATAGCTTAAGACAGGTATTTGATGAAGATATAAGCTTTTTTTACACAATTGAGACCTTTGACAGTACAAATACAGACTCCAGAAAGCTAACTAGTCTAGAAAGAGGTCTTGGCCGCGTAAAAAGAACTAAGGACAAGTTCTTTCTGGTGAGAGAAGTGCCCCTAGAGACAAGAACACAAGACGATACCATACGAAGAGATAAAGCAAATTTCTTTTCATACCCTGAAGGCACATATTTAGTAATTGGCTCTTATATTCCCACTAATTACGTAGATTTATTTTATAGAGAACACTCTATTATATGTAGCACAGATAAATTAACGCCCTCACCCATACAACTAGAGGAAAATTCCGTCATTGGTAGAATTGATGGAGAAATAAAGTCCCTAGACTCTGACGATATATCTTTTATACTATCCTCAGATTATGTTATTAGATCCTTACACTCTAATAACGACCCTATTTTAATCTCTTCCGATCATGTTGAGCTTACAAATGAAAAGTCTAAGCTGTTCATAGCTCACGCTGTCTTAAAACCACGTCGTGGTAAACCTAGAAATAGAGAACAAGGCTCGCTAATCTTTAATTCTACGTCAAACAGACTAGAATACTATGATGGAACTAAGTGGAGAAAGGTAGCAATAGAGGACTAACATGCATATACCAAAAGGAATGACAGAACAACAGGTTATAGACACAATTACACTAGTTTGTGATAGGATTGCCCCTAGATATACATTCTATGGATATACTGTCACTGACATGAAACAGGAATCTTTTATTATTTGTATGGAAGCCCTAAATAGATATGAAGAAGGTCGCCCTCTGGAAAACTTCCTCAGTGTCAATTTATCCAATAGACTCAAAAACTTCGTTAGAGACAATCATTTCTTGACTAGTTCTGATGAAGATAGAGTAAAAGTACTTAAACCAGCCCAGTTGGACTACGAAGACTCCATCATTGACGACCATGAGAAATATTCTATATCTTATAATGACATAGAAAACAAAGATATTGTTGATTTAGTTAATAAATACCTACCAGCACAAGTAAGAATGGACTATCTTAAGATAATAAACGATGTGTACGTGACGAAACAACGTAGAGAAGAGATTATAGACATGATTCTAGAGATTTTAGAGGAGCATGGGTACCATGAAGACAGGGCGGATCTCTAAAGAAGAGGAAAATCTTATAAAAGAGAACATAGATTTCGGTTTAGACCGACTAGCAACCGAATTGGACCGAAATCCAGACAGCGTTCTCGGTTTCATTAAGAAGAAAATATCCAAGGGCGAACTTGAAACCCCAATTTGGATGAAAAATCAGGTCTCAACAGAGGAACAAGCTGAATTTGACCTTCAGTTTAGGCCGTACTGGTCAGAACTCAAGCAGCAGTTCACCGAAGAAGAGCTAGAACTGTTCAAATACCATTGGGCGAGGATAATTTCTCAGTTTAGAGACGATGTTATACCCACGGAAGAACTTCAAGTAGTTGACTTGATTAAACTTGAGCTACTTATGAACAGATCTCTTAAACACAATAAAGATAATATAGAACAGATTGCCGCCTTAGATGCTCTCATATCGTCTGAGAGGGCACATGACCCCGATCAGATTGATATGGATCAGATATTTAACATGGAGCGTCAGGTGGCTTCCCTGAAGGCGTCACAGGAATCTCTTAATAAAGACTACCGCGAACTCCAGACTAAGAAGAACTCGATGCTCAAAGAGATGAAAGCTACTAGGGAGCAGCGTGTCAAAAGACTAGAAGATAGCAAGACGAGCTTCTCAGGATGGATGGCTTATCTTGTGGCAAACCCCGAAGTAACAAAGTCTTATGGTCTTGAAATGGAAAAAATGAAACTAGCGATGCAAAAAGAAATAGAACGATTAGCTAATTATCACAAATACCAAGATGAGTTAGTCGATCAACCCTTTTTGACGCCTGATACAGTTAAGGAATAGGGCAGCACCATTAAACAAAAAAACATATTATATATTGGCAGTGGTAAATCAGCTACTTTAGCAAAAGACTTGGATCTAAGCCGTTACACCGTCTGTTGTGTTAATAACGCTTGGAAGCTATTTGACAATTATACTTTTGAACATTGGATTCATAGTGGCGATTTCCCGTATGAGAATAGACCCAAAAAAGAAGACATTAACTTTTATAACGAGGTTAGCTACCACCAATACAAGATATCTTCCGAAGAGATTGCAAAACAACTAGGTGTAGAGTGTCACTCTCCGCAACATTACTTAGGATATACAATTTTCTTTTTAGGGTTATATTGGATAATACATAGCCTAAAACCAGAAAAAATTAGTTTGCTTGGATTTGACCACGACTACAACAGTATGAAGGTAAAGAAGTGGAACGACAATGGCAGACCCAACCCACAGAATAACTTTCAAAGAGAACCTGAGCAAAGTATTAAGGATTGGTCTAACAACTTCTTCCTAGGAATGGAGTCAGACTTTTTCTATGGTCACGGTACACCAGATCCCATAAGACTTGGTGAGCGTCAGCTGGTCTCAAAGTTTCAACAAGCAATTGATATATGTGAAAGATTAAATGTCGAATTGGTCAATCTATCTCCGGTAGAATCAAGAATAAACATAATCAAAAAGGAAAAATAAAGAGGACATAATGAAAAAAGCTATAATTTTTGGAATAACAGGACAGGACGGTAGCCATCTGGCGGATTTGCTGCTTAAAAAGGACTACAAGGTAGTCGGAGTGTGCAGAAGATCTAGCACAGAGAACACCAACAGGATCGAGCACATTCTAGACAACCCGAATCTCCAACTCTCTCAAGGTGATTTAACAGATGCGTATTCGATAAATAGTATTCTTAAAGAACACGTTGATGTAGATGAAATCTACAATTTAGCTGCTCAGAGCCATGTAGCCGTATCTTTTAAACAGCCAGCCTTAACTTGGGATATTACAGGAAAGGGCTGCCTAAACATCCTCCAATCAATTATCGACAACGAGATTATTAATGTAAGATTCTACCAAGCTAGTAGCAGTGAGATGTTTGGTAAGAACTATGACGTAGATAGAGAACAAAACAAATACCAAAACGAAGAAACTAAGTTTTTACCACAAAGCCCATATGCGATAGCGAAATGTGCCGCCCATTACATAACGAGACTTTTTAGAGAAGGATATGGTTTACATGCCAGTTCCGGAATATTATTTAACCACGAAGGTCCACGAAGAGGCGAGACTTTTGTCACGAGGAAGATCACAAAGTGGATTGGAGATTTTGTTAAAAGCGGTAAGTCAGATAGCTTTCCAAAATTAAGATTAGGAAATTTAGACGCTTTTAGAGATTGGGGATATGCAGGAGATTATGTAGAAGCCATGTGGATGATGCTTCAAAAAGATATACCAGAAGATTATGTTATATGTACCGGAAGCACACACACTATTAGAGAGTTTTTAGACGTAGCTTTTAAACATATAGATATAGAAGACTGGTCTGAATACGTTGTGCAAGACCCCGAGTTTTATAGACCGGCAGAAGTAGATTATTTACGTGGAGATTGCTCGAAGGCTAAGATCAAGCTGGGATGGACCCCAAGCCACAGCTTTGAAGACCTTGTTGAGATGATGGTGGAACACGACTGTGAAACATGAAGATATATAAAGTCACATTAGATATGACCTTGGTTTTATCAAGGCTAAGAGAATTTGATCTAAAAGAATTCAACTCCTTAAAACCGATAGTTTTTATTGATGCCGATAATCCAGATGATGCGTGCTTTAAGTCTCACTACAAGCTTGCCTCAGTAATATTAGCACAAGACCCAAATATGGCAACACAGATGAAAGATATACTGGCGGATATAACAATAACAAATATAGTAGTACCTACATGAGAAGAAACTATGACGATCCAGTTTACAAAGACTGGAGAAAAAAAGTATATAAGCGGGATGGTTTTAAATGCCAAATGCCGCAATGCGGATCTAATTTTAGATTACAAGCACACCATATTAAAAAATGGGCAAGCGCCTCTACATTGAGATATGATATTGACAATGGCATAACCCTATGTCGCTCTTGTCACGAAAGAATAACAGGACATGAGCATGTTTATGAAAATCTATTCTCTCAAATAGTGAGTAAAAAAAATGCCTAAAATACAACCCTTCACAATAATAAAAGACACTAGAGAGCAGGAAGGCTATACTTTTGAAGCCAGCAGCTCTAGATACCATAAATGCAACGGGATGGTCGTCAGAAAACTAGACACGGGAGACTACAGCCTAGAGGGGCTAGAAGACAAAGTGTGCATAGAGAGAAAGGCGAGCGTGGTTGAATTTGCTAACAATATAGGCCATGACACAGTAAGGTTCTCAAACGAAATAGAGAGAATGAAGTCTTTTCCTCATAGATTTATGATATTTGAATTCTCCCTATCAGATCTGATGGACTTCCCCGAAAGGTCAGGAATACCAGAAGATGATTGGGGAAAGCTAAAAGTCACAAATAAGTTTATGCTTAGAAGAATAATGGAGTTCCAAATGCAGCACGGAATACATGTAATGTTCTGTGACTGCAAAAAACATGCTAAGTGGGCGGTTCTCAGTATTCTGAAAAGAGTAAACGAACTATATGATTTAGGAGAATAAAATGCAAATTAGCGTAGATACCATATCTGACATGCACAGTCATGGATTAGACGTTAAAAATAGAGAGATTTATCTGCATAGTTATATAGCAAATTCTGAAGAAGATCCGGGTGTCGATTACAAGATGGCCGCTAATTTCTATAAAAACATAAGGTTGCTAGACACGATAAACAAAGAGCCCATTCTAATCCACATGCATAGTATTGGAGGTAATTGGAATGATGGCATCGCCATTTTTGACGCAATACAAATATGCAGTTCTCACGTCACAATAATAGCTTATGGTCAAGCCGAGTCTATGAGTAGTATTGTCCTACAGGCAGCGGACCAGAGAGTCATGATGCCAAATTCCTACTTCATGTGTCATTTTGGCTCCAGCGGATATTCCGGAAACTATCTAGATGTTCAGAAAGGGGCCGCCTTCGAGAAAAGAATGACGGACACGATGCTAGACATATACACTGATGCGGCTATTGAGGGCAAGTACTTTAAAGAACAATATACAGAGCCAACTCCCGAAAAGGTAAAAAATTACCTAAAGAGGAAGCTCAAAGATGGAGATTGGTACTTAGATGCCAACGAAGCAGTTTTCTATGGATTCGCAGACTGCGTTTTAGCGACAAGGAAGTGTTCAAATATAGACAAACTAAAATAAAGGGAAACTATGTATGAGGTTTTAATTTGGTTAACAACATGGTACTTCGTAATGGCATTTATGGAATACTTTATCCACAGATACACAATGCACAAGAAGACCTTTTTGCCCAAATGGATATGGAAACATCACGCAATTGATCACCACAGGGATAACAGAAACGACATAAACGTTGATTTACCTTTTTACATGCACCTCGTCATAGGATCTCCCCTGATAGCTATAACTTACTTTTACTTTGGCTTGATAGCGACGTTATGTTTGCTAGTTACGTTTTTTTATCATTCATACATATGGACACATATGCACAGAGCGATACATGATCTTGAGGATAACTGGATAACAAAAACCAAATATTACGAAAGAGCAAAAAGACATCATTTACTCCATCACAGGAGGCCCGCCAGTAATTTTGGGGTGGTTTTTCTGTGGACCGATTACATCTTTAATACCAAGAATAAAATATGAGCGGATTAAGAAAAATAGACGAAGCTTGGTTAAAGCTAGACGACCTAAACGAGTCTGAGCTTATAAACCCGTTTGACATTGTAAACTTCAGCGATGAAGATGTGCAGTATAAAATCCTTTGGCTTATGACTAGACCGGAATACTTCTCTTTTCTATGCAAACACGTATTCAACATAAACTTGCTACCCTCACAGGCCTTATTCTTATGTGAGTTGTGGAATAGAAAGTTCCCTATGCTCATAGCTAGTCGTGGCTTTGGTAAGTCTTTTATTTTATCGTTATATGCTATGATAAGAGCATTAATATTACCAGAAAGAAAAGTAGTGATTGTCGGTGCGGCGTTTCGACAGTCTAAAGTTCTTTTTGAGTACATGGAAACCATTTGGAATAACGCCCCTATCTTAAGGAGTATGTGTGATGGAAGTAGTGGGCCGAGACGTGACGTTGACCGTTGCGTCATGCGTATTAATAAATCTCGTGTCACTTGCCTTCCTCTGGGGGACGGACAGAAAATTAGAGGCCAGCGTGCTAACGACATTATCTCTGATGAATTTGCTAGCATCCCGAGGGACATTTTTGAAACTGTGGTCGCAGGTTTTGCAGCGGTTAGTTCTGACCCCATTGAGAACGTTAAAAAGGTAGCAGCTAAGAAAAAGGCCAAAGAGCTAGGAGTAGAGCTAGAGGAAAATAACGACAACGTACTAGAAAAAAAGAATAACCAAATTATTCTCAGCGGAACTGCATACTATGACTTCAATCATTTTGCTGAGTACTGGAAAAAATGGAAATCTATAATTAAAAGCCAAGGAAAACTAAGTAGACTTAGAGAGATATTTGGTGACGACCCCCCAAAGGACTTTAACTGGAAAGACTACTCTATCATCAGGGTTCCCTACGAACTCCTGCCAGAGGGCTTCATGGACGCCTCACAGGTCGCCAGATCCAAAGCTACGGTACACGCCGGTATATATCAAATGGAATTCGGAGCGTGCTTTACACGGGACTCTCAGGGCTTCTTCAAGCGTACCCTGATAGAAAGCTGTGTTACAAATGAAGAAGGAAACCTCAAGGACTCAAACGACAGAGACATATGCTTTCAGGCACAGTTAAGAGGACGCCCGAACAAACAGTATATATTTGGCGTTGACCCAGCTTCTGAGGTTGATAACTTCAGCATTGTTGTCCTAGAAGTCAATCCTGACCATAGACGTATAGTACATTGCTGGACAACCAATCGTGAACAGCATAAGGAAAAAGTTAAGAGCGGCTTCTCTAGTGAAACAGACTTTTATGCTTACTGTGCTAGAAAGATTAGAGACCTGATGAGATTATTTCCATGCATACATATATCTATGGATGCTGGGGGCGGTGGAATAGCCGTAATGGAATCACTTCATGATAAAGACAAAATACAGGAAGATGAATTTGCTATTTGGCCAGTTATTGATGAGAACAAAGAAAAAGACACGGATGACCAGAGAGGGTTACACATTCTAGAAATGTGCCAATTTTCAAAGTATGATTGGTTAGCTGAGGCGAATCATGGATTAAGAAAAGACTTTGAAGACAAAGTAGTTCTATTCCCTATGTTTGACACAATAAGCTTAGGTATAGCCAATGCAGAAGATGGTCTTAAGGGTAGAACTTATGACACCTTAGAACAATGCGTAATGGAGATAGAAGACCTCAAAGATGAACTAACTATGATTCAAATAACTCAAACAGCGAGCGGAAGAGACAAGTGGGACACACCAGAAACTGTTATAGGTACCGGAAAGAAGGGGAAACTAAGGAAAGACCGTTACTCCTCCTTAATTATGGCTAATATGGCAGCTAGAACACTAGCAAGAATGCCTACACCCGCCGAGTACAACTTCTACGGAGGTTTTGCCACCATAGAAAAAACTGAGAAAGAAGGAGACCTGTACTCCGGACCTAACTGGTTTACAGATAATACGCAAAATTTGTATTAATTGGTGTATAATCTAATACCATTTCAATTACATTTCAATTACCTATGATTGGCCCTAAAAAATGTCAGAAGAAAAAAAAGAAGACCCATTTATAACGTGGAATGACTCAGATCAGGGCAGCAAAGCCCGAGCCTTTGACAACTTCTCAGACGCCCTAGATTCTTACGATGGCATATCCAAAGGGTATCATAGAGACTTTCTAGATATTGAGCCAAATAGGTCAGTAAGACCACAGTTTGGAGCGAGCGACTACTATGCGTTTAGACCTGAAGAGGCCACGCCAAGAAAACAGAAGAAGGCTATAAAACTATGTATGGACGCCTACGAAAAGGTTGGAATTGTCCGTAACGTGATAGACCTAATGGGTGACTTTGGGTGCCAAGGTATAGACATAGTACATGAGAGCAAGAGCGTAGAGAAATTCTTTAAGCAGTGGTTTAAAAAGGTTCAGGGGAAAGAGAGGTCGGAAAGGTTTCTCAATAATCTATACAAAACTGGTCAAGTTTTTGTGTATAGAAGCACGGCCCACATAACGCCAGAAATCAAAAAGTATATGAGATCTATGGCTCATGACATTAGGATTGATGTCCCGGTTACAGAGAGCAATGTAATACCGTGGAGGTACAATTTCTTTAATCCTCTTAACCTTGACATAAAAGATGGCAGTATCAGCATGTTCTTAGGGAGAAAGAACTACGAGCTAACTGCAAACTCGTTTTTTGATAACTTCAAAGACGGGGCGGTTCCAGCAAAGATAATGGACACCCTACCACCAAATGTGAAAACAGCAATAAAATCAGGTAAAAGGAAAATAGAACTAGATGAAGATAGACTCTCTATTTTTTATTATAAGAAAGACGATTGGCAGCAATGGGCTTATCCCTTAACCTATGCGATTCTAGACGATATAATCATGCTTGAGAAAATGAAGCTAGCAGACCTGTCTGCTTTAGATGGTGCAATATCAAACATCAGACTATGGACTATTGGTAGCTTAGATCACAAAATTCTTCCGAACAAAGCTGTTATCAATAAGCTGCGAAACATACTTGCTAGTAATGTGGGCGGCGGCACAATGGAACTAGTTTGGGGTCCAGAGTTATCTTACACGGAATCAAATAGCCAAGTCTACAAGTTCCTAGGCTCTGAAAAGTATCAATCTGTACTTAACAGCATATATGCAGGACTTGGCGTTCCCCCCACTTTAACCGGTATCGCCGGACAAAGCGGTGGCTTCACCAATAACTTTATATCCCTAAAAACGCTGGTAGAAAGATTACAATACGGCAGGGATCAGCTAACCAAATTCTGGCAGGCGGAAATGGAGATCATCAGAAAGTCTATGGGCTTTAGAAAACCTGCACATGTGGTATATGACCAAATGAGCCTATCTGACGAGGCCTCAGAAAAGAACTTATTGATTCAACTTGCTGATAGAGATATCATTTCTCACGAGACTGTCCTTGAAAGATTTAAGGAAATCCCAGCGGTTGAAAAAGTTAGACTCAAAAGAGAAGACAAAGACAGGGGTGCAGAGAGAATACCCCCTAAAGCAAGCCCCTTCCACAACGCTAATCACGACAAGGAGATTGAAAAAATCCAAAAGCAGGGTGATGTAAACAAAAAAAATCAAGAGCAGAAGGAAACAAAAAAGCCCTCCAATAACAATGGTAGACCTCCCTTCACTCCAGACGAAGGACCAAGAAAGAAGAGGGTCGATACCCCAAGGTCTAAACCGGGAGTTGCAGAGCTGTTTATCTGGACATCCGACGCGTTAGACAAGATCTCTGAAATTTCTACAGCTTTCCTTGAGATCAAAGGGAAGAGCAATATGAGACAATTAACAAAGGCGGAATTTAAAGAGCTAGAGGACTTAAAATTGTCCATTCTTACAAACCTAAAACCAATGCAGGATGTTAGCGATGCTACTATTCACAATATACTTGCTAACAATATGCAAACTCCCAGTGAGTTCAAGAAAATACTAGCATCAAAAAATGTGTCAGTAGAGAAGATGGCGGTCGAGACTTATAAAAAACACATAATTAGCCTGTTTGCGGACTTCTGCCTTACTTAAAACGACGTTTTTTTAACTTTTTTTGTAATTTTGTGTATAATGTCATGAGGTTTTAATATGACTATAAAAATATACCAAAGAGAAATAGACGATGGAATCGGTGATCTTGTAAAAAGCACCGCCAGCGTTGCATATTGCTCTGAAGCAACTTTGCACAAAGGCGAGCTAGAATCAGCCAAAGAAGTCATATCTGATAAAGATATTCTTGACAAGGTGCTAGCGGAGAACAAAGATCAAATAGACCTATATTATCTAGAGTCTGTTTTGGTCTCAACCGGCTGGAACAAGAACGACGACGTATTCCTCGCTAAGGCGACTTGGGATGCCAGAAATACACCGGAAGATAAGCAGTTTAATTTTATGCACGATGAGAATGATATCATCGGACATATTACCGGTAGTTATGTACTCACTAAGGATGGTAAAGCTGTAGCAGATAATGATGCAGAAAGCCCAGACGAATTTGACATCATAACGCAAGCTGTTCTCTATAACAGTTGGACTAACGACGATAATAGAGAGCGAATGGCTAATATTATTGCTGAGATCGAAGGAGGCAAATGGTACGTTTCTATGGAATGTCTGTTTGCCGGTTTTGATTATGCACTAACGGACGAGGACGGAATCGCCAAAATCTTAGCTAGAGATGAAGAGTCTGCGTTCTTGACTAAACACCTCAGAGCTTACGGCGGAAAGGGTGAATATGAAGGGTACAAGGTTGGCAGAGCCTTAAGAAACATTTCTTTTTCAGGCAAAGGTCTAGTGGCCAAACCAGCTAACCCAAGAAGTATAATCCTTAAATCTGTCGCGTTTGACATAGACCACAATTCTAATTTCAACATAGGAGAATTTACAATGGCCGATAACGTTTTGGAAAAGCAGTTAGAAGAAGTTCGAGCAGAACTCGCTGCATCAAAAGCGGAGAACGAAGCTATCAAAGCCCAGATCGAAGAAGCTAAAGACACTGAGTTCGCTTCCAAGGTAGAGGCTTTTGAAAGTACTATAAATGACAAAGACTCAAGTATTGCCGAACTGGAAGAAAGCATCAAGAGCACCCAAGCTCGCGTTGCCGAACTAGAAGACGCTCTTGCTAAGTCACAAGAAGAACTGACTGTCGCCATGAAAGACATGGAAGACATGAAGAAGAAGGAGAAGATGGAAAAGAGAAAAGCTGCTCTTGTTGAAGCTGGAATCAGCGAAGAAGATGTAGAAGATTCTCTAGCAAGCTTTGACGCTTTGGATGACGAAGCTTTTGATTCTGTCGTTGCTCTTATGGTTCCTAAAAAGCCAAAAGCAGCAAAAGACGACAAAGAAAATCCTTTTGACAAAAAGAAGAAGGATAAAGATGAAGAAGTTAAAGCTGAAGAAGAAGTTGAAGTAGACGAAGAAGAGGCTGAAGCTGAAATTACGCAGGAAGCCTTTGAAGAGGTCGAAACATCGGAAGCAACTTTGGTCGAAGCCGAAGTAGACGAAATGGAAGCGACCAGAGCTAGTGTTGCTAGCTGGTTAGAAAATAACGTACTTAACAAGTAATTTAACAGGAGATTTTAATCATGGCTCTTAAAGCAGATAGATATGAAGAATCAACAGATATCAGCTTTTTCTACAATGCTGGGACTGCCACTCGCGGCGGCGTTGTTGTTCTGGCTGATCAAGGTCAGGCTTCTGGTGCAGCACTGGATCAGGGCGAAAACCTAGTAGAATATAAGAAGGCAACCGGGGCATCCATCGCTGTTGGGGTTCTTCTCAACGACGTTGTTAATAAAGACCTCACTAGAACCCATCTTAATCAATACAAAGATGAAGTTCAAAAGGGTGGCAAAGTTACCGTTCTAACTCGTGGTTGGGTTGTAACTAGCAATATTGATGGAACACCTAAAGCTGGAGATATTGCTTATGCTTCTAATGAGAACGTATCAGCACATACAGCCGGTAACATTACACCGACTGCTCCTCCGAACGGATCTGGTAATATTGCAATTGGTCGCTTCATGTCTCGTGAAGACGCGGATGGGTATGCCAAAGTGTATATCAACCTTCCGTTGGCCGCAAATTCCATTAATTAATCGCCCATAAATAAGGAGATAATAATATGTCACTTACAGAAAGACCTAGTGATGAATTCATTTCATTGCTTAAAAAATCGGGCGATAGCGACCAAAACGTCGCATACGCCGCTCAGAGAGAGTTTGCTAAGGCGCTTGAATTACCTTTGCGTAAAGGTGTTCTTGTCGGAAATATTCTTGGCGATATCTTTGAAACTATTAATGTCGAGCCGGGAGCCTCTACTGAGTACCCTCTCGATCTGATTTCTCCCGGACTTGAAGGTGAGCATGTAGCTTACACCAATCCGGGTCATGGTCGCGTACCTGAAAGAGCGGTAGAGAGCGACTATGTCATGATCCCGACTTACAGCATCACAAGTAGCATCGACTACTTGCTTCGTTATGCTCGTGAGGCTCGTTGGGATATTGTTGGTCGCGCTATGCAGGTGCTTGAAGCTGGATTCGTCAAAAAGATGAACGATGATGGCTGGCACACGCTGCTTGCAGCAGGCGTTGACCGAAACATTTTGGTATACGATGGCGATGCCACGGCTGGAATGTTTAGCAAGCGATTGGTTTCCTTGATGCAGACTGTTATGCGACGAAATGCGGGCGGTAACACTGGATCAGCTAATCGTGGTCGTCTTACTGACCTCTACGTCTCTCCAGAGGCACTTGAGGATGTAAGAAACTGGGGACTTGACCAGATTGACGAAGTAACTCGTCGAGAGATCTACACTGCCAGCGAAGGTGGTGCTCCTATCACGCGTATCTTTGGCGTGAACTTGCATGATCTCGATGAACTTGGTGAAGGTCAAGAATACCAGACTTTCTTCTCAGCATCAGATGGCCTTGGAGGTTCTTTGCAATCTTCAGACGTTGAACTGGTTGTTGGTCTTGATCAAGGCGCTAATGATAGCTTTATCATGCCAATGAAGCAGAACGTAGAAATCTTTGAAGATCCTACGCTTCATCGTCAACAGAGAGCTGGTTACTATGGTTTCGCTGAACTTGGATTTGGCGTACTTGATAATAGACGTGTCATTCTTGGCTCCTTCTAGTATCAATTAAATATTGACCGCTACCTTAAAGAGAGTCACTTCCATTTTTTTGGGAGTGGCTCTTTTTTGTGTATAATACTATATAATAAAACCTCGTTTTTAGGACTTTACTAGGAGTTTTAACTATGGCAGCTTTATCAGATTACTTAGAATCTGGACTTTTACACCACATTTTTAGAGGGCAAAGTTTTCCAAAACCAGAAAATATTGCTATTGCTCTAACTAGCGGTGTGCCAAGTGATGCAAACACCGGAGTTTCACACTATCAGATGGGCGGGGCTTATGACGCAAGCCTACTACCAGAACTCCCCTCTGGAGACGCAAATGGCAACGATACTGGTTACAGACGACTAAGCCTTGGTAAACCACTTACTGCTGGAAATGGTATTTGGACATACCATGAAGATGACCATGAAGCAGGTAGCGGGTTAATAAAAAATACTGATTCTTTATTGTTTGACGCTGGAGATGGTGCTCCAGCACTCGTTGACTGGGGATGGGTTTCAGGTATTGCAATCGTTGATTCTGGCGAATATGGTACCGGAAATCTACTTATGCACGCCCAATTAGACAACCCCCGTGTTATATATACTGGAGATACTGTAAAGTTTGACTTATCAACTTTACAAATTAGCTTTAAATAAAAACAATAAAGGTTGCTTGAATGACTATTCTATCTAAGTCTGAGTATATAGCAAAAATAAATGGTTTATTACCAGACAACTCTACTCAACAAATCTCACCAGAAGATTTAAGAGAAAGTCTTGTTGATTTAATAGACTCTGTTCATCTATTTTTAGATGGAAACGAAATTACAAGTGCCAATTTCGCCTCTCCTGATTTCAGGACGACGAGGGGTGGGGACTGGGCTTTAGGTAAAATGTCGCTTGCTAATAGGCTAAGTATTGATAATACGGCCTATGGCTATTATGCACTTGGGGCTAACTATGTAAGTAGCGGAAATACCGCTATTGGCTCTTACGCGCTTGGCTGTAACCTACAGGGTACACACAATGTAGCCGTTGGCTATAACGCGGTAGCTGGAAATGTTAATGGCTCAGGCAATGTGGGGATAGGAAACTTTTCCCTCATGACCAATAAGCATGGCGATTTTAACATAGCCATAGGTCACGGGGCTGCCTTCTATGCATCAGGAAATGAGAATAATAAGTTTTTCTTAGGCTCTTATCCGGGTTTTGATCAAGATCACACATGTGACATTGAGCTTTCTGGTAACAAAAACCCCCTTCTGTATGGAGAGCTAGACAATTTAAGACTTGGGGTTGCAGTTCCTTCAACGCACGCTGATGGAGGAACATTACAGGTCTCTGGTGACATTACTCCCCTCTGGAGCGGGGTGAACAATATTGGAACGTCCAAATATTCTTGGGGTTCTATAAACGAGGTTGTTCACTTCTCTGGTGGGGAGAATGGCCCTTTTGTTGGCATAAATACCGCGAGTCCCTCTGGAGCACAAGGTATCATGACCGTTCAGGGTCATGTTGTTCCAGTAGAAGACAGCATATACTCTTTAGGTCATAGAGAACTGAAGTGGGACGGGTGGTTTAACGACGTTGTAATTAGCGGACAGCTACACGCAAACGATGTTAATTATAATCATATAAATGAATGCCTGTATGATTGCAAGACCCTGCACTTAGCAACCAGTGGATTCTGCAATAATGATGACTTAGGTTTTCATAATGACGCTATATGCGGATATCTTAGTGATGAAGCTATCGACGGTGGCGGTTTTGAGATACACTCTAGCGGATCTGACTATCAGAGAGATTACAAGTTTCTATTTAAGTTTCCTGACTCCACGATAAAGTCCTGCGCCTTAGAAGTGGATGACCACTACTCCAGAGCTAGATGGCAGTCAAATATTTCTCTAGAAGTTATATCAGGAAGGCATGTACAAACGGAAAGAGTGTTAGGGCCGAGAGACAAATTGTCCCTAGTAACTCATAGTGGCTGCTTTGGCATTGGCATAAGAACAGACTTCCTTGATTCAGGCAACCATCTAGGTTTTGGATCAATGGAAATTATAGACAGTGGCTATTGTAATAAAGACATTGACTTCCTATCGCCTTCAGGTGATTATTTACTGACAGACGGGAATCCTAGCGGACACGACCTTTCTGTCCTCTTTGGTAGCGTAGATTCCGGGGTACAGATCTCTAATCAATTTGCCTCTAGGATAAAAAGCTGCAATACTTTACGAGGCTTTAGCTGGGTTTACCATGACGAGATAGATAAGCTGGCCTCCAATTGTGATGATAGCAATTCAGCCTTAGCCTCTATTCCATTACCCGGATAACAAATAAAAAGGTTTATTAGATGAAAGATAGATTTTCACTACATGTACACGATGGGCAGAGCGAGATACTCGAAGCCCTGACCGTTATGAGAAATGGGTTTACCAGATCGCAATCCGGTCTGGTTGGGGTGACCAACGTTACTCATGCGGAAAACGAGCAGCCCACACTGCCAGAAACGATATTTAACGTTCAGACTACCGGTGACTCTACCGTGAGATTTGCTAGCGTTTCTAGCTCAAACAGTGTTCTACAGTTATTAGGTAACGGAAACACGAGAGCTTCAGGTCTTGAAATATCCTATTCTCCATCAAATGATTATATAAATTTCTCCCACTTGAGGCCTAGCGGGTGTGCCGGTATAGAATCTGGCTTCATGGTAGTCACACCAAATAACTTTGTGGGAATCGGTACGACTAAATTTAAAAATTCTTACAAGTTTACACCAAATTCCCCCCTTACCATCTGGCATAGCGGAACTACTAATAGCGGAACGATAGCTTTAAAAGAACAGCAAACCTCTCCTGAAGGCACCTCCAGCTTTGGTAAAATCTTTGTTAAACCAGACATCGGCTGCTCCAACCGCCAAAGCTTCTTTTTCTTAGACGATCAAGGCAACGAGTTTAATCTTTCCCATCCTACCGGAATGGTCCAAGCGGATTCCGAGAGATTGAACACTTACGCTGGTTATCAATCTCCTATTTCAGAATGGCTATGCGAAGAAAATTCTCAACTGAAGTGTAATACCACGTATGGCCATGCGGCTGGATGGTATCTAACCACTGGAGACAATAACACCCTAATTGGATGTAAGGCTGGTAGTGGCGTAAAATTCGGAGAAAAGAACGTAGTTGTAGGCGCAAACAACCTTACCCATCGCAATACATCGAACTGCGTCATTATAGGTACGAACCTGATTTCCCCAGACGACGTAACAGAAGACCATCAAGGTGAATACTTTTCCAACAATATTATTATAGGTCAAGATATAGAGTTTGACACCTTAAATAATAGTCATGGATTACTGATAGGGTTTGGTGATAACCCCGTAATTCAGGGTGGCCTTGGTGGAGATCAAAATAGATTCCTTGCAGTAAAATCAATTGCGGGCAACGAAGCGTTTTTAGCGGTTAATGACGCTAATAACTCTTTTGCGACAAAGATAACAGAAAAAGAAGAGACTACACCCATAGGGACCACCAATGTAGGACAGTTTCTGTTTAGTGATAATACTTCTGCCCTACAACATAAGGGCATGGCATCCCTTAGATTTGAAAATAGATTTGCTCACAAACAAACGCTCGTTGACTTTGTTCCTAGCGGTAACGTCCCGACTACATCCCCGTCTTGGTATCTACCAACCTACGATACTCCATATATGGCAGTAAGTGGAGATATAAGAGTTCTAGGAGCTATCAGGTTTGCTAACGGTACAGTTCTAGAGTCAGCTCAAGACTTCCAAATAGAAGCAACATCTGGCGTTGGAAAGAGAACCTCCGCAACCACATCTTCTTTTATACTTGATTTTGATGAGCTTTCTATGGCTCATTCTTTAACTCCAAGTATAGATACTACTGCTAGTTACTTTGCGTTAGAGGTTCCTTCTGGTAGCAGTAGGTTTGTAGGTAAGTTTAGCTTAGACTCTATCGCGCAACACATAACAAGTGGTTATGCCAGTGTCGCAAATAATTGCAATCTTATATTTGCAGATGCGGGTTCAGAAGTTGAAATTGATTCCGTAAATAACTCCGGCATGGTATTCATTGGTTGTGGCGTAGGCGTTAATTCTACCGGCTGGAAAAATGGTATCTTCTTAGGGCCAGAAGCGGGTGTCAATAGCGTTACCCCAAATACCAACCTAGCAACAGACACATCTCCGGTATTTATTGGTTATAGAGCAGGTTATGATTCTGACAGCTTAGAGAACACTATCGCCATTGGTAGCAACGCAGGTAAAAACGCAGACGCTTCTTCAGACTCTATATTTATAGGCTCTAATGCCGGTTTAAATGCTTCTGGAAATAGAAATTGTATAGGTATAGGTGAGTTTGCACTGGATGGCGAGGAGACTCCGGGACATGATTCTCTATACGGAAATAACAACATAGAGATTGTCACTGGCTTAAACAGTAATCAAAGATTGTTCTACGCAAGTGGAAATGTAAACTCACGAATTAATATACAAAATGTAATCGCGGGGAATCACGGAAGAAGGATGATCTCCATAGGCGATGGCAGACTATCCCCGCAAGCCCCTCTTGAGGTAAGAAGAGATGTAGGATTAACTGGACATGCTGACACCGATAACATCCAAACTTGGCAAAATAGCGATGTTACGGTCGGCAGAGTAGACGCTTCCGGTGACTACATAAGAAGAGACGAGCAGGGGTCAGACGCTTGGTTTGGTCAGTATGAAGGCTTTATGGTTGACTATATTTATGCTCCGGATTCTTATACAGCGCCCAAGAGTGGCGTCATGAGGACAAGGACATATAAAAACGGCTTCGCTGCGGACAAGCTTATATGGGTAACAAATAGAGATACAAAACTAGACATTCATGGGGAAGGGGCTACGGGTGGAGCAGCATTTGTTGTAACTAACAGGGTAAATGGAGAAAACAGGCCTATTTATGTAAGCTGCTCTGGCGATGGATCTTAGGAGACCGTAAATGACTATATGCTGTCAGTGTGATGGTGTTACACCTCCACCAGAGGTGACTGGAGCTTGCTGTTATGATGACGGCGGAGTTTCATTGGCCTGTGTAGATTCTGTATCAGCAGGTGATTGTTTATCCAGATCTAACTCCACCTTCTTCCCTAATAAAACATGTTCTCAGGTTTCCTGTGTGGATGGAATAGACTCCATCTGCTGTCTTTACAAAAACCCAACAACTGGGGTGGAAACCAAATTAGGTTGTATACCAGACGATGGTGATCCGGATCAAAGAATAGCAGATTGTATTGCCGCTGGTCACTCTACTACTAATCTTGTAAGAGTTTTTACAAATGAAGCCACCTGTGATAGTAGCTGCCTAACCACGACCAGCACAACTCCCGCCCCTCCTACAGGGAGATGCTGTGAATGTTTTAAAGGCTTTGAGGAGGGGAGTGAGACTTATACCTGCACAAATGGTATGACAGAACAAGCTTGTCTTGCTATAGATAGGGGGTCTCAAAGTTGCACTCATCTATGGAAAGAAGGAGCAACTTGTGCCAGTGATCCATGTCCCACCCCTCCTTCTCTGACAGAAGGCTGCTGTATTGATCAAGAGTGCAGCGATCTTGATAAACAGACCTGTTTAGATCTTGGAGGTATACCTTTAGGCAAGTCTTGCTCGGAAGCTGGTGAAGGTGCTTGTATTGACCCAACCACCACCACTACTACTACAACAACCACCACAACGACCACGACCACAGAAGCTCCATGCCCGAACTGTAGAACGTGGCCAGAGTGCTCTAGCGCTGATGGATGTGCGTCCACCGGTGGCTGCGTAAAGGTTGAGGTAGCGGGTCAGAAAATCTCTTGTTGTAGCGATATTGGTGGCGTGATAGAAGTTACGTGCAATTTACAATCTGGTCCCGGCTGCTGCTGTTGCTGTCCAGAATTCTTTGACCCCTGTACCACAACGGCGGCCCCTTGTGATGATAGGATATGTCACCTCTCCTGTAACGCACATTATGGTGGCGGCTACAAATGGGTACATCCTATAGATGGTTTTATCTGCCCCTCAGAATGTCCATGCGAAGTAGTAGTTGAGGGTGTAACATACCGCCATTTGGATGATTGTGATCCATTTTCATCCCCCGGCGGTTCGCACAGCGGCTCCTGCGGAGGAGGTGGTGGTGGAACCACCACTACAACTGTAGCCCCAACGACAACGACCACAATGACCCCGGTGGTGATCCCGGTGGTGATCCCGGTGGTGATCCCGGTGGCGGCGATCACTCGATTGCACCCTGCGTTCCTTGCAATTGCCCAAGTTCAGTAAATGTAAAATTTGACATAAATGTACTTGGAAAATGCGATTATGATATTAACTTTAACGAGACCACTTCGCTTAAAGATGGAGTGTGTTGCTTAATAAACATGTCTGACGGCAGCACTTACAACTGTGTTGGATCAACGGCTGAGTCATGCGATACCAGCAGCTATACAGACGGAGACCAGTACAAGAGATTCTTCCGTAGCGGAAAAGGTTGTGGTGAAGGCTGTGGACCGGCATGGGACGCGGAGCATCAAAACGATTGCGAATATGGTGAAATTGTTCATTATAATAGAGCATCAAAGGACATGAGCTATTGTGCACCATTTAATGATGGACAGGAGCGAGAACATGTCCTTGCCGATCTAACCTGCGATTCCTCAAAAGCAGCTAATGATCCAGATCGTTGGTCAATAGCTATACAGACTGCTCACGGGTATTTTAGTGAAGACTCTGCGAATAACCCAGATGCTGCCGGTACTTGTGACGCGCCACCCCACTGGACTTTTGATTTAGAGGGAAGCAATGTCCGCGCCGGTTGTTGCAAAGAGGGTAATACTCATGGAGCTTGCTGTAGATCATACGGTCTCGACTTCTATAACGATGGAAGCGAGGAATATGTTGTTGACACGTTTGGCAACGAAATGCTTGACGAATCAGATTCTTCATACGGTGAACCATTCTTCAAAGGCTATCGTAAATTTACATGTGACTATGTTCCTAAAGCAGTTTGTGACGACTACTGTACGGCAGGCGTCACCGCCTGTGGCTATCACACTCATTTTACAGGTGGCCAGAAATGTGAACAGACAGACTGTGGAGGTACCTGCTGCCATTGTAATCAGTCGCCGTTAACCGTATTAGGAGACTGTGGAGCGAGTTATAAATATCACATCGGGGGGAACATCGGCTCCGGCTTTGATGGAACCGGAACAGGAATGCACAGGACTGAAGCGACCTGTAAACAAGCTGCCGGAGGTTTCGATCATGATTGCAAATATGTCTCGTTCCACCCCTCAAAAGGGGTAAACATGGGAGAGTCAGCCATTGATTTGACATTATGTACTGACCAAAACGACAAAAATGAATACGGAGCAATTATGGATATGTGTCCATGCTGTCCCGGTTGCGATTGTCCAGACTATGGTGGCGGTGACGATGACGATGATACAGGAGAGGGACCAGATCCGGGAGGTGATGATGACAGCGATGCAGACACCGGAGATGCGCCCGATCCCGGAGGCGGAGGTAGCGACGATGACGCAGATACTGGTGACGCCCCCGGAGCCGGAGGCGGTGGAGGATCTGGCTATTAATGTGTATAATATACTAAGATACTTTAAGATACTTTAGGACTTTAGGAGAAAAAATGGAAAAGAAACTGACTATAGGAATGGCCCATTACTCTGATTATGATGGCGTTTACTTTACGATACAAGATATTATTAAGGAGCTAATACATAACAATAGGAGAGATTTACTAGGGCAACTAGAGTTTATTATTGTAGAAAACAACGCTAAAAGCGAGCACGCCAAGGCCGTTAGTAGATTCGCTCAGAACTTTAAGGGGCTAGTCAAGGTTGTAGTTTTAGACGAAAAACAAGGAACTTCCTGTACTAGAAATAAGATAATAGAAGAAGCTAGAACTAATTTTGTTTTAGTTATGGATTGTCACGTCATGCTTTGCCCAGTAGTTAAAGTTTTAGACGAGCTACTCTCATTTGTTAGTTATAACGATAAGTCTGAAGACCTATTTACAGGACCATTGGTTTACGACTCACATAATAACATATCCACCCACTTTAATGATGAGTGGGGAGGAGGAATGTGGGGACGATGGGGCTCTTCTTGGAAGTGCGTTTGTGACTCTTTTGACTTCTCTGTTATTAGGGAAGGTAAAAATAAGGCCTCCTTTGTTAGACTGTCGGATCAGGAGAGAATAAAGAAGTGTGATTATTGCGACCGTGATTTCCCAGAGATAGACTTCGCGGGACACGAAGCAAGATTGACCGCAGATGGATATAACAGATCTGGCTTTGACACCAAAGAAAAGCCCTTTGAGATATTCGCGCAAGGACTTGGCTTATTCCTAACAAGAAAGAACTCTTGGCTTAAGTTTAGCAGCGAAACATCTGGGTTTGGAGGCGAAGAATGTTTTATTCACGAAAAATACAGAAAGGCCGGTAGGAAAACTCTATGTTTACCGTTCTTAAAATGGTTACACAGGTTTGACAGACCTGAAGGCGTTAAATATGCGGTTACCACAGAACAAAAACTCAAAAACTACATGATTGAGTTTAAAGAAATAGGCCTTGATACTTCGGTATTAAAACAACATTTTGTTGGCGAATTAAATATTTCCGAAGAAAAATGGGAGCAATTAGCGAACTCTGTAGGGGGCCTTGAAGAATCTTCTCAGGAAGTAAACCTACAGTCAAAGATAGAGCTTTTAGAACAACAACTAAACGCCCTAAAGAAGAAGGAATCCAAAGGGTGTTGTAAAAACAAAAAGAATTCAAAGGTCTCAACGGGGTAAAATAAATGGCTTTAGTTTTAACTGATAGAGTAAAAGAAACGTCGGTTACTAGCGGTACCGGTACCATTACCCTAGGCGGTGCCTTTGGTGGGTTTCAGACATTTCTAGCAGGTATAGGCAACGGCAATACTACCTATTATACAATCGAAAACGGAACTAGTTTTGAGGTTGGAATAGGTACGTATACTAGCTCATCAAACACTTTATCTAGAGACACAGTCCTTTCTTCAAGCGGCGGAGGCGACACCAAGATTGATCTAACTGGTGTCTCTTATGTGTTTTGTACATACCCAGCCAGTAAAGCTGTCTTTCTTGATGAGGAAGGCAAAACAAATTTACCTGTTGGCCTAACGATTGCTTCTGGCCTAGAGGTCTCCAATAGACTAGATGCGCTTGGGGATCTGGGGGTTAGCGGTCTACTAACACTTAAGCGTGATAGCGCTGGCAATTTCTTTCATGCCTATGTAGATGACTCTAACGACAAAACCATTGCGCTTTATCATGATGGCACCGTTTCTCCAGACTGGAAGCTAGGCCTTAAAGACTCTCCTAATAACTCTGGAGATCCGCCGACCTATGCTTACGTTTATGCTGGAGATGGCTCGATTGGCTTGTATTCAAACTCTTTGAATAGCATTAACCTTACTCATGGTGGGGGTTTCAATATAGTCAATAAGGGGGATACAGTCTTTTCTGCGACTAGCTCTGCGGGAACGTCGATAGTTAACTTCACCGCCAGCTCCCCCGGACTAATAATAAAGGCCGCCACATCTCAATCTGCAAATATTCAGGAGTGGCAAAATAGTGCGGGCACAGTTTTATCTTGTGTGACCGACGATGGAAAATTCGGTATTGGCACGGATGCACCAGACTACACTCTTGATGTCGCTGGTAATATTGGCGTCAATGAATACATTCGTCACAACGGGGACTCGCATACCTACATGAGGTTCCGAGGGGACCAGATAGATTTTGTGGCTGGCAACGTGACGATGCTTACGTTGGATGAAACGTCACAGGATATCGTTAAGATCAATGACGGTGGTAATGATGTTGACTTTCAGGTTGAAGGCGAGAATGACTCAAATCTTATAAGAACAGATGCTGAAAACGACAGAGTAGGCATTGGTACAGATAGCCCCAGTTATCTTCTTGATGTCAGAGGAAGCGGCTCGTTCGAGACGTTACGATTCTCTGACGGAACCACCCAAATATCTGCCGGATTAGCGGCATCTAGCGGTTCCCTCATTGATCAGAATTCTTTAGATATAGTTAGTGTTTCTGGACTAACAACAGGTGGTCTAGACGCCCTCCCACACGGTTCGGGAGACTATTTCTTAGGTGAAATTAGGTCAAATTCAGCCAGTGGAACCATCAACGCATCAGACTTGTTAGTTGTTTCTGGTATAGCCGCCTCAGTTGGTAGCGCCTTGCCGGTAGCCAGCGGTGGAAAGATTACATATAACCTTAACGAAATTCGCACAAATTCTGCCAGCGGAACCACCAACGCGACAAATATAACAGCGAATACAAGTCTTGTTCACGCGTCGGGCAATTTCTTGCTTGATAAAATTATTGTTAATGAAAACAGTGGGATCACAAGAAATGCACATGCGACATCAAACGAAAACCGTATCAACTCCTCTGGTAACGCCTTACTTACTAAGATTACAGCCAACGCAAGCAGTGGAATAGAAAGAGACACCAGTATAAGCAATAATACTTTATCTATAAATTCTTCAGGGAATATGTTATTAGATGAAGTTAAGGCTAACTCAGCTAGTGGACTAGTTATTTCCGGCATAGCAGCAGCAGGAGGCTCAAGCTTACCCTATTCTTCTGGAGATTTCTTCCTCAACGAGATCATAGCTAACTCAGCTAGTGGATTAGTGATTTCTGGTATAGCATCAGCCGGTGGGTCATCCCTACCATACTCTTCCGGAGATTTCTTTCTTACCGAGATAAGATCGAATTCGGCTAGTGGAAACTCAAATCTTACCGAAATAAGGGCTAACTCAGCCAGCGGCGTTACTAATACAAATCTAGTTCATTCTTCGGGCGATTTCCTTCTTGGAGAAATAACTGTCAATTCAGCTAGTGGAGCCTCCATCTCAGGATATGCTCAAGGCTATGCAAACATGAAGGTGGCCAATCTTATTGATAGTGCCCCCGCAGCCCTAGACACTCTCAACGAACTAGCTGCTGCAATTAATGATGATGCAAACATCTCCACCACACTTACTAGTCTCATAACTGCAAACACAACTGAAATACGAGCCAATAGTGCCAGCGGGGTTTCTAACACCAATCTTGTAAACGCCTCTGGGGATTTCCTACTCGGGGAGATACAGACTAATTCTGCTAGTGGAAGTTCAAATCTCACAGAAGTCAGAGCCAATTCAGCCAGTGGCAACTTCAACCTTACCGAGATCAGAGCTAACTCAGCCAGCGGAGTAACAAATGTCAGCTCAATTAATAACTCGGGCGTGTTCTGGCTTGGGGAAATCCAAACCAATTCAGCTTCTGGAGCTGCCAACCTTACCGAGATCAGAGCTAACTCAGCGAGTGGCAACTTCAACCTCACCGAAATCAGGGCTAACTCAGCTTCTGGAGCTGCTAACTTAACAGAGATCAGAGCTAATTCAGCCAGCGGAACCGTGAACGTTAATGCAATAAATGCTTCCGGCGATTTCCTGCTTAATGAGATTACAACAAACAGTGCGAGTGGAAATTTCTCGGCGGGTTCCGGAATAGAACTTCACGGAAAAGCATTCCAAGCCGCAGTTAGTGGAGCTAATCTTTTAGCCACAAATACTCCTACGGACAACTATGTCCCATCTTACGATATTGATACCGGTAAATTTACTTGGGTAGAGAATGCCGGAGGCGGAGGGGGCGGCGGCAGCATGACTAGCGTCAAGTCTAATGGCTCTGCCGTTGGCGGTTCAGATATAGTTACCCTAGACTTCTCGTCCGACTTTGGTGTTGCAGAAACCCCAGATACAGAGATAAATATTACAATTGGCACACTTAACCAAAATACTACTGGTAGCGCAGCTACCCTGACGACAGCCAGAGCCATAGCGCTAGCAGGAGACGTAACTGGTACAGCTAACTTTGACGGCTCGGCAGGTATTTCTATTACAAGTACCATAGCCAACGACGCTGTAACTTACGCCAAGATGCAAGACACTAGCGCTGACAATAGATTATTAGGTGCCGCTACCGCTGGTACTATCGGAGAAGTACAGGTTGCTACCGCCATGATAGCCGACGACGCTGTTACTTATGCTAAAATGCAACACACCGGCACCGCCAATAGGGTTCTAGGTGCAGCTAGCGCTGGAGTCATTGGAGAAGTTCAGGTTGCTACGGCTATGATAGCGAATGACGCAGTTGATGGAACTAAAATTGCCGATGACGCCATTGATAGCGAGCACTATGCCGATGGGTCGATTGATACCGCTCATATAGCCGACGACCAAGTTACTTACGCTAAGATACAAAATGTCAGTGCTACAGATAGAATTCTTGGTAGAGATAGTTCGGGAGCGGGAGTTATAGAAGAGATAACCCCTGCAAACCTCAGAACGATGATTAATGTTGAGGATGGGGCTACCGCAGATCAAACTAAATCTGATATAGACAGTCTGGCAATTACTACGGTTGGCACATTAGCTGCCGGAGATGCTACAGCTATTGTTTCCGCAGCATCTACTACGGCTGCTGGTAAAGTTGAATTAGCAACAACTGCTGAAACAACGACTGGTACTGATACAGCAAGAGCAGTAACACCGGATGGGCTGAAAGATGGCTATCAAGGCTCTACTAATGTAACAACGTTGGGAACAATCGCAACTGGTACTTGGCAAGGTACTGCTATAGCACATGCTTATATTGGCGATGACGCTATTGATGGAGATAATATAGCAGACGATTCTGTTAACAGTGAACATTATGTAGACGGTTCTATTGATACTGCACATATCGGTGATGATCAAGTTACTTATGCTAAGGTTCAGAATGTATCTGCCACCAGCAGGGTGTTGGGTAGAATCACTTCTGGAGCTGGAGTAATTGAAGAGTTAACTGGTGCGAATATCGTAAGTATAATTGGAACCCTCAATCAGGACACGACTGGTAGTGCGGCTACTCTTACTACTGCGAGAAATATTAACGGAGTTGCATTTGATGGTTCGGCAAACATAACAGTAACCGCTGCTGGCTCTACACTGTCAGACACCGTACCTGTTAGCAAGGGTGGAACAGGTGCGACCTCTTTTGCGGATAAAGCTGTATTAATAACACAGGATACTGGAACCGATACCGTTGCGGCTGCTGCCATGAGTACCAACGGACAACTCTTAATCGGTGGTACCAGTGGCCCAGCAGTAGCCACCCTGACAGAGGGTTCCAACATAACCATCACAAATGCTGACGGCGCAATTACCATTGCCGCAGCGGGTGGTGGTAGCGTAGATATAGATGCTCTAGACGCCCTAGGTGGAACTAGTCTACATCAAACACAAGACCACTTTATGTTCTCGGATAACGGGACGGAGAAGAAAATAACCTTCTCTAATCTCCAAGACGCAATATTCTCTGACATATCAGGAGATGGAACAGTAGCCGCAGGTGGAGCATTAACGATAGCCGACGACGTGATAGACTCCGCTGAGTTGGCTGATGCGTGCAGTGCGGTCACTTCCTTTACTGCTCCTTTAGTTAAAGGCTCAACATCTATACAAACACCTTTGATTGAATACACGGATGGTGACGACGCTATATCTATTGCTGATGGTGGAGCTGTCACATTTGCTCAGTCAATAAATCAAGCCCACCAAGCAGGAGCATTGGCTAGTAATTCTCTGTCTTTTGATTGTTCAAAGTCTAATTATTTTGAAGTAGCAATTAACGCTCAGGTAGATGACATAACATTTACTAACGCTACTGCTGGACAAAGAATAATCTTACTTATTACCAATAGCACAAGCTCTGCTCACCTTAGTGATTCCAACGGTTGGGACACCATAACAATTAATACGAATAGCGGTGCAGATATATTATGGGCGGGAGGGATTGAACCCACCCTAACCGCTAGCGGCAAGGATATGTATGGTATTGTGTTTACTAGCACGGTAACTACAGCTTACGGATTCATCATTGGGCAGGACATTAAGGCGTAATGGCTAATTTAAGAAATCACATACAAATTCACGACATAGACACCGATAACGCCAGTTGCACTGGGTCTGGTCCCAGCTACGACGTGGAATATGATGCGTCCGACGAACCGGATAACGCAAAAGTTGGGCACTATGTTTATGTTGAAAAAAGAGAGGCTGGAGCGGGAGCTAGCAGCACCATCCTCTCTACTTACGTTTATGTTATCACCGCCGTTCAAGCGGGAGGACTGGAAGGTGGCGGCCTAACTTTAACAATGAAATACCTTTACGACACCGCTGGAACTGGTGACGATTCGCCCTGCGATTTACCCAAAGGGGATGGTAGCTCCGGTAGTCCTAATCAAGCCAATCACAAGGTGGTGATGATACTAGGACCAGCATTTTCAATGTTTATGTAATATGTCGGAATTAAAATTCAACCCAGAACAAATTATCAAAGAGTGCCAATGCCCTAGGTCAGGGTTCTGTGCTTTCTTTGGACAGGAAATGACGTATCAACCACCAAACTGGCAGTGGTGTCAAAACGCCACTCCGGAGGAAAGAATGTGGTATAAAGAGCAGGTAGATAAAAAACATGATAGATACTCTTATAAGTTGAGTGGAAAATTTATAACCATCAGTAATATGATCCATGCGATCAAGACTAAACTACTACCTAAATTGGCAACCCTTAACCTAAAGGGGATTGCGGGAGTTCCTAGATCTGGAGTTTTCCCCGCCAGCTTAATCGCTATGTGGCTAGGTATCCCCATATATGCTTTTAACAAAGAAGGCGATCTCTTCCCCCTTTCCGCATTGCATGACTTTGGTGGATTCAGGATGCAGAATCATAAAGACGGGGACGGCAATATACTCATCCTCGACGATACGCTCTATGGCGGCATCGCTATAAGAAACGTGAAAGAAACAATAGGGGATAGGGACGATGTTTTATATGGCGTGGTTTATGTGCATTCCCAACGCCCTAACGATGTAGATGTATTTGCGGAAACACTAGACCCGCCACACCTCTTAGAGTGGAACTTCTTTAATAGTGCATATGTAAAAAATTCTTTCTTAGACCTCGATGGAATCCTATGCCCCAATGTTCCCTACGAGTGTTCGTTAGATGAGGAAAGTTATATTGACTATATTACAAACGCAGAGCCACTTTATTACAGAAAGCCCTCTACATATAAGTGCAAGGGAATTATAACGGCCAGACTTGAAAAATATAGAGACATAACTGAACAATGGCTGGAAAAACACAATATAAAATATGGCGAATTAATAATGTTTCCCACAGAGAGGGAAAAAGAGAGAGACGCCAATCATGTTGTTGAAGCTGCAACCTTCAAGGCTCAGGTCATTAGTCGATATCCTCCCTGCTATTATATTGAGAGCGAGATACCGGAGGCTAGAATTATAAGAGAAAAGGCTCTCACAACAGTTATTTGTCCACAGGAAGGAAAGTT
>VTLG01014500.1_pt1 | contig 49499 bp, 59 predicted proteins | sample 4694571 | NCBI WGS metagenome assembly VTLG01 (sample SAMN12604809, study PRJNA352737) | marine metagenome | biome: ENVO:00000447; feature: ENVO:00000209|ENVO:00000569|ENVO:01000036; material: ENVO:00002151; isolation source: viral sequences binned using virsorter ... | reverse complement strand
GTCTTTTTACCCCCTATGGCCCTAATTGCGATGGGGTACCGAGCTATATATATCTCGTGCACGCATTCTCGGGCAATTTTTTACATATTGCTGTTTTTCAACTAGAATCTTGTATAAACGTGATAAATGAGGGGGGAATAGCTTATAGTGGCTACTGTATATATTTCTATATATAGCTACTTATAACTTTAAATACGTAAAAGCTTACTATATATAGCTACTATAAGTAACTACTACGTAGTAAAATACATTAAATACAGCTAAAAGTCAAGTATTATTTTTTATTTTATATTTTTCTTGCGAAACAGGGGTTACATTCACTATATTTGGAAATGGTAAAATTAGGGGATATTATAGAAAAGGTAGTATCAGACATGATTTTACGCAGTTCTAGGCGTATAGTACCCGATTTTGTCCCTAATAGTGAATTTAACAATGGAAATGACCCTAAATTAGAAGATGCGGAAAAAGTTGCATTGGACGATATGAGGTTAAACGGGGAGTATATTCCTCCAGAATTAGAGAATAATGAGTAAAAGCATACAATTGTTAACATTTCAAGAATATGCTAGAAAATATGGTATAAAAGACCCATATGATAAGACTTTATACGATTATCAAGCTGCTTGGCAAGATAATGCCTCTCCTGATTCTGTTGGAAATTGGCCCACAAAATATAAAAGAGGTAACAATGTCAGAAGAAAATGATGCAGTACAGATGATTTTAGATGCATTTGATAATATGGGGGAGACAGCTGATAGAGTAGATAGTCTGTATTCTTCGATTAATGAGAATATACCCTCTGTAGGGCCTTATTTACAAGCATTATCGCTACAGGAGAGCAAAGCAGGTTTATCTCCAAGACTAGAAGGTAATCATTCTTACGGAGTGACACAGATAGACCCGATTAGAATGTTTGATTTTCAAAGAGACTATCATTCTATCCGTCCTGATGGAGGTCGTAGTACATATTATTATAGAGGACAGGCTGTAAATGATGTTATGCAAAAATTAGGTTATGAGGATTTCGATATATCTCAATTAGCTACAGTTGTACAAAATGAAGATGGCGGATTCCAATACGACCCAGATGGTTTTAAATATAAAAATGATGAGTTTGTTAATATGGTATTAACACGTATGTTGATGATGAAAAACCCTCATACTGTTGGTGATACCGCAGAGCAATGGGATGCTACTTGGAAAAATACTTGGAATACAGGTAAGAATGCTGCATCTAATGACCCGAGTAAAGTTGACATGTTGGAAAATTTAAGAGAAATTGAGAGATTACGAGGATTAGAAGAGGTAAATGAAGTAATAGATAACGCAAAGAAGTTTCAATAATATGAGGAGATTAAAGGAATCATATTATGGATATAGCTTTAATAATCATATTAACTGTAATGATTATACTATTTTACACTAATACATAATGAATTTTGGACAACTACAAAACAATAGCCCTCTTGGGTTATATTTTAATTCTAATGCAAAACAACTATTGCAAGAGTATCTTATTCAACAATTGATAGGCGGTAATCCTAATGCGCAGAATTATTTTAACAATATTGGCGGAAATATAGGATATGAATCTAGTGGTTATGGGATTAATCTAGGTATTCATAATCCGATAGGTGCATTAGGAGGAGATACATTGAACTGGGATGTGAATATTAAGATACCGATTGATTTATAATGTATATTATTAAAATTAAACATAAGGGCGATAAGGATACTACGCATTATCCGATATATAGAGAGAAAGAAGCTAAAGAACGTGGATTATGCTATAAACCGTGGAAAGATGCTGATATTGGAGAAAATGCCCTTACTGATGATAGATATGTTGCCACAGTACTTTCCCGTCGTGAATATACTGATAATACAGGCAGAAAGAATATTTATATGAGATTTCCTTTCGGATATACGTTTTTTAGTCCAAAACATAAAATTAAGCCTTTAAATGCGTTAGGACGTAAAACGAATACTACAATGAGTGGAAAACCTTATTTAGAGGTACAATCCAAACAAAATAAGATGAAAGCATTGGCAATGATGTTTGCTATTAAGCCTGATTATGAACAAGCTATAGAATGGGCATTAGGAGAAGTTAATGATTCTCAGAAACGTAAGTGGAAGAGAACAATGAAAACGGAGATATTTCAAAATATGGTAAGAGATGAATTAGGTAAAAGATTAACGGAACATGGTCTAGATGAAGACTATACGTTAGATTTATTAAAACAGGCTATTGAACTAGCTCAAGACAAGAAAGATATTACAAATCTTCTTAAAGCAGTAGATAATCTTCAGGATATGCACGGAATGAAAGAAAAGCATTTGCTCAAGACAACTGATACAATTGAGGCTTTTTCTAATGTGAAGCTTATAGATGAGTTAAAAGAAGAGGAAAAGAGTTTTAAGGCTAGCAGAACTCAAATAGAAGAGAAAAAAGAAGAATCTGACGAGTAATGGATTTTGAAGAAAAGTATGCTCAATTAGAGGCATTAAAGAAAATGCGGAGTAATATGGCACTCTTCGGAAGATACTGCTTCCCGACAGCCCTCCGCAAGCAAACACCACCGTTCCATCATGAGGTGTATGCTTCTTTAAAAGATGACGACATCCGCAGAGTGTTGATAGCTGCTCCTAGGGGAACGGCAAAGAGTACTGTTACCACTCTTATTTATCCGTTGTGGAGAACTGCTTTTAAAGCATCTAATGAAGATTTATTTATTGTTATTATATCTGAATCACAAGCACAGTCAATTAACTTCTTATCACGTATTAAATACCATTTAACGCATTCAGATAAGTTTAAACAAGTTTTTGGAGATATGGGCCCTAATACGGCAGCAAGATGGACTGGTACTGATGTAGTACTCGCTAATGGCACTAGAATAGTAGCTGTAGGTACAGGGCAAAGAGTCAGGGGTTTTATTGAAGGAGATACAAGACCTAATTTAATTGTAGTAGATGACTTTGAATCAGAACTTAATGCATTTACTTCAGAAGCACGTGCAAAAAATAGAAAGTGGATAACAGAAGCAGTAATTCCTTCGTTATCTGATGAGGGTAAGATATGTATGATAGGGACTGTTATATCAGAGGATTGTTTCTTATACTGGGCTAAAGATAGTAGTGCCTGGAAAACCTTATGGTATTCTATCTGGGATGAGGACCAAAAGTCTATATGGCCAGAGAGGTTTCCAAAAGAACGTATTTTAGAAATAAAGAGTGAATTTTCATCTGTTGGGAATATTAATGGATTTTATCAGGAGTATATGAATATAGCTCAATCTCCTGAAGATGCTCCATTTCAGCCCAAATGGATACAAATGCACCATTATCAATTTGAAAGAAGAGGAGGACAAGGATGTTTAGTAAGGAGATTAGACGATGATGAGGAAAAAGTGTTACCAGTTGATGTGTATTGTGGGATTGACCCTGCTAGCTCTTTATCAAGGCGCGCTGACTTTTTTGTCATTGCTTCCATTGCTGTTGATGCTGATAATAGAAAGTATCTCGTCGATTGTGTCCAAAAGCGTATATCTCCTGCAGAACAACCTGGAGAAATTATACGTATTTTTAAAAAGTTTAGGCCGAAACGAATGAAGATAGAAACTGTAGGGTATCAAGAAGCTTTAAGAACTGCTACTCGTCAGTTAATGCAAGAAGAAAATTTATATATATCAGGATTAGAGAAAGGCGTCAAACCAAGAAATGCGAAATCAGAACGTTTACTTTCTCTAGTTCCGATGTTTGCTAAGGGTGATTTTTTCTTTAGACCTGAAGATATTAATGCGCAACAAGAATTTTTATCATATCCCAAAGGAAAACACGATGATATTATGGATGCAGTGTGGACTGCATTAGATGGTCATCGTGCATGTAGGACCAAAAAATACGTTGAAGATGATGAAAAAAGTAATTTAATTAAAAAATTCCTTGACTGGAAGCTAATGTAAGGGCTATATTACGCGATATGCAAGATTCCAAAAATAATAAAAATGGTAAATATTCCGAATTAACAGATAAAGAAGCTGTCAATAAGGTCCATGATTTATTTCGTACATATTCCAAAAATAGAGAAACTTGGGCAATGCATGCTCAAGAAGATAAGGAGTTTAGATTAGGTAAACAGTGGACTCAAGAGCAGAAAGATGTTCTTGAATCTAGAGGTCAAGCTCCCATTGTAGTTAATAGAATACATCCTGCAGTTGAAGCCGCTAAGGCAATGATTACTTCTAATCGTCCAAGCTTTAGAGTAGCGGCAAGAGAAGACTCAGATAATAAAGTAGCTCAAGTATTAAGTGCTTTATTATCATATATGTATGATATATCAGATGGACGTTCTGTTATTAGAGAGGTAGTTGATGATTATTATGTAACTGGCTTGGGTTATATGCACGTATTTCAAGACCCTATGATGGATATGGGCAAAGGGGAAGTATGCTTTCATAGTGTAGACCCTCTTGATGTTTATGTCGACCCTAATTCTAGGAATCGATTTTTTGACGATGCTGAGAATATTATCATATCTCGGTTTTTTACACGTGACCAAGCCAAAAAATTATATCCTATGTATCAAAAGGCGATTGAAAATGCTGAATCAGAGCAATTGTCAGATAGACCAGTTACTAATAGAGCTAATGATGGGGAGACGATTTTTCCAGAAGATACTGAAACAAAAACTCAATATGGAACTTTTGGCGAGAATGATGAATATGTTAGAGGATACGAATGGTATTCTAAGGAATTAGTTGATATGTATAGAACCTTTGAATCATTTAGCGGTAAAGAAGATTTATTGAATGATAAGGAATTTACTATATATATCAAAAAACCAGCATGGTTAATTAATGGACAGCCGGTAATAGAACCAGAACAAGCTCAGCAAATCATTATGCAAATGCAACAACAAATAGCTATGGAATATGAGCAAATGGTTAGAGATGAGACTGCTAAGGGTACAGATATTGGTGATTTACCTCAACCTCCAGAACCCGACGTTAAAGAAATAGAATTTGCAGATTTAATTGCCATGGAACTTATAGAGGTTGCAAGAGTACAAGTATCAAGAGTACATCAATGTGTTGTTATAGGTGATAAAAAATTATATAGTAGAGTATTGCCTACTGAGCAATATCCAATTGTGCCATTTGTTAATATACATACTAGAACTCCATTTCCTGTATCTGATGTAAGAATGGTTAAGAATATGCAAGAATATATTAATAAAACACGTTCTTTAATTGTAGCTCATGCTACAACTAGTACTAATACTAAGATATTGATTCCAGAAGGCAGCGTGGATATGAAAACATTTGAAGAGAAGTGGTCACAACCAGGAGTTGCAATTCCAGTTGATATGGATGCTGGTGCTCCTATGCCTGTTCAACCAATGCCTCTTCCTAACGAATTATATAAAAATGAAATGGATGCCAAAAATGATATTGACCATCAATTAGGTTTATATGAAATGATGATGGGAAATTCATCGGTTGCTCCACAAACTTATAAAGCGACTATATCTCTTGACGAATTTGGTCAAAGAAAGATAAAGTCAAAATTAGCTGATATTGAAGCTAGCTTAACTCGTGTTGCACAAGTGGCTATACCTTTAATGCAGCAGTTGTACACTGTTCAAAAGATATTTAGAGTAGTACAACCAAACAATTCTATGTCAGAATATGCGATAAATAAACGGCTTTTTGATGATAAGAGTAAAGAAATTCAAATTATCAATGATATAGGAGTTGGTAAATACGACGTAGTGGTGGTAGCAGGTTCGACCTTACCTACCAATAGATATGCTGAACTTGAGTTTTATATGGATGCTTATGCTAAAGGACTTATTGATAGACAAGAGGTTCTTAAGAAAACAGAAGTATTTGATATGGAAGGCGTTATGCAAAGAACTGATATTATCGGTCAATTGCAACAACAACTTAAAGGTGCTCAAGAGCAAATCAAAAAACTTAGTGGCGATTTACAAACTCGTGATAGAGAAGCTGTTAGTCTTCGCAAACGAGTTGAAGTTGAGAAGTTTAAATCAGAAATGGATAATGTTAGCAATAAAGCTAAAGCTGCTAATACCGTTTTTGAAAAACGACTTGATGACAATTTATCTACCGTTAAGGCTGAAATCAGCCGTTCAATTAAAGAAGGCTCACCCTCTGGTGGTAGAACAGGGGCAGCTAAAGAAAAAGGTAAGAAATAATGGAAAACTCAAATGTACAGGATACCCAGAATGAGGGTTTAGAACCGTCACAGGCTTTTGAACCACCAGTAGATGGCTCCGCAGAAGAATTGTCCGTTGATGATATTATATTAGGTACTGTAGATGATTCAGCCTCCGCTTTTGGAGCACCTGAAAACATGACAGAAGAGGTCCCTGAAGCTCCTAAGAATGATGATACTCGTTATGAATATTGGCAATCTCAAGCAGCTAAAAAGGATAATGAATTGAATCAAATGAAAGCTCAGCAGCAACAAGCTATGGCGATGCAGCAACAACAAATGATGCAGCAACAACAAGCTCAAGCTCAACCTGCGCCAGAACAATTCCCAGACCCTCCTGCAAAACCTAAGAAACCGCGAAACTTTTCTAGAGAAGAGGCATATAGTGACTCTTCTAGTGAAAGTGCTCGCTATTTAGATGATGTGGATGAATGGAGAGATAATATTGAAGAGTATAGAGACTTGAAAGGTCAGTATAACAGAGCTAAAGTACAAGAACGTGCTAAAAAAGTACAACAAGCTAAAATTATGCAGGCCAAACAAAGACAGCATTATATGCAAACTAGAGCTCAACTTGAGCAAGTAGGCCAAGCTGTGCAGCAAAAATATGGATTAAATCCACAACAAGCTGCCTCTTTTATCAAAGATATGTCTAATGATAATTCACTAACAATGGATAATTTGGTGCAATTGTGGAGGATGAGACAAGGGCAAGGAGCTCCTCAGGGAAATCCTGTTCCTACTAATCCGTCTCCTGCGTTTCAACAAACAAAGAGAGCACAACAAATACCTTCTCCTATGGGTGTAATGCCTGGCACAGGTGCTCAGGCTAAAGGTACCACTGAAGACCAAATTATGGATAAAATGATTTCGGATTTAGATAGTAAGAATCCGTTTAAATAATAGTACTCTACTTGAAGGCTTCGGCAGTTGATAGAGAGTAAATTGAAATAGAGGTTGAAATGGCTGACGCAACAGTATGGACTAGCGCAACTGGCGGTACTGGACAAGGAGTTTCTCTTGATAACACAAGAAGAATCTTTAATTTCGGTGAACGTGTAGCTGAACTAGCCCCTCAACAAAGTCCATTTTTTGTATATTTATCAAAAGTGGCAAAAAAGGCTACTAATGACCCTGTGTTCAAATTTTTAGAACAGAGACATCAGTGGCAAAGACGTAATTTTGAACTCCAAACTGCATTAACTGCAGGTGAAGAGTTTGTAGCAAATGAAATATTAGGTGCAGGTTATGATATTCATGCAACATGTAAATACGATGAGTATGGTAAAATAGCAAGTGCATCTGAATGTACTTTCTTATTACCAGGTCAAGTATTAGCACTTAAAGCAGATGATGGTGAAGTGTATAACTTCAAAATATCTGCAAGTGCTGTAGTTAATAGTAGTGCATCAACAGTGCACGATGGAACTGATATTGCTCATATGACTACTACTAATAAAACTGAGATTTCTGGTGAAATGTTAAGTGTTGTAGGTAAAGTTGTTCCTAACGGTACAGTATTTAGTATTGGTAACAAAGGTCAAGTTGTTGGTTCAGCTTGGGCTGAGGGTACTGATAGTCCTCTTGGTTGGGAAGACAAAATGTGGGATAGAGAAGGATATACACAGATTTTTAAAACTGGTATGAACATCTTCTCTGGTACTACAATGGCTACTGAGTATAGAGGTCACAAAAATGAATATCAAAGAATCTGGCAAGAAAAGTTAATGGAACATAAAATGGATTTAGAACATGCCTTCTTATATGGAAGAGGTTCTAATGATATTAATTCTTCTGCTGACGGTTCTGCTGCTGGAGGTGCTCCAACTAGAAGTACTTGGGGTATTGTACCTTATACAGAGTCATATGGTAAAGTATATGCCATGTCATATGCTTCATCTGGATATGATGCTTTCTTAGATGCAATGGAAGATTTCTTTGCAACAGAAAGTGGTAATTCAGGAGAAAAACTTGTATTGGCTTCAAGAAAAGTAATCACGTATTTAAATAAATTAGGTGCGGGTTCTTTCATGAATAACTCTGTAGGTTCTTCTCAATATAGACTAGATATTAATACTATTCCTGGTGCTTTTGGGCATCAAGTAACAGTTGTAAATACTATTTTTGGTAATTTACATTTTGTTGCTGAGCCTTTATTAAGAGGACCTTGGGAAGATTATTGTATCTGTGTGGATTTAAGCAATGTCGCTTATCGTCCTTTGGCTGGGAATGGTGTTAGTCGTGACACCTTTATCGAGACAAATGTTCAGGACCCTGGTGTAGATGGTCGACAAGACCAAATCTTAACCGAGGCTGGTCTTGAAATAAGTCTTCCCGAAACTCACGCATTACTGAAATTCAGTTAAGGGGGATAGATAAATGGCTTGGACAAAAGATAGTGTTGGTGGTGTTAAAAGAATGTATAATCTTGATTTAGGCACTACTTTAAATGCAAATGGAACAGCTTTAACAAATGCTACTGCAGCCTATTCAGATGCAATAGAAGTTGGTAAAGACGTTGCTTTAGGTACTATAAGTGTAACTACAGAAATTGATGATGCTTCAAGCGGAGCAATTGTTGTAGATTTATATGCTTGTAATACTTCAGGTGGGACATATGCAAAAGTTGCAGATGATGTCGCTACAGCTTATGGTAGTGGTGGAAATGCTAATGGCTATACTGCTGGAACAGTTAATCTAGCATTATATCCTTTTCCGTTTTTTAAGATTGCTTTGCATTCTGCTGCTGATGAAAGCTCTAATCACTTTAGAGTAATTGTTTCTCAGGCAGATGGACCACAAGGTGACTTTGATGGAACAAGCGGTATAGGGCTGGACCCATCATAATAAGTTAGTTATGTAAATACGTAATGGGGAGCTTCGGCTCCCTATTGCTACAAATTTAAGGAAAGAAGATATGGCAGTAACAGCAACAAAATGGGGAAGAATAGCTGATATGAGAGCTACAGATGCTTTAGCGGCCGGTGATGTAGGTGAAATACCTGGCGGCGTAGCTAGGAATGGAGGTACCATAGGTACAATGGGATATTATTGTATCTTTAATATGGATGGGGCTACTGGTGCGGATGAAACACATCATTTTGATTTTCCTGTAATGGGAGATTTGACTGTAGTTATTAACTCGGGTGGAAGTGATTTAGGTGCTGCAACAACTATGGATGTTAGTATGCAAGGCTCTGTAGATAATGTTAATTGGGTAGATTTACATAGAGATTTTTTAGATGGTGTTGCAATTGACAATGTAACAGCAGCGGCAGTATATGATTATGATGCAAAAGGCAGAATGCCTTATATGAGATTAGAATTAACGCCAGCATCTAATGAGCAGGCAGAATCAATAATGATACACGTGGTGCCTCACTAAAATGGCTGATAAGTCAGGATTTCCAGATTGTACCCCGTGGAAGGATTATCGATATCCTTTAACTAGGTTAACGGAAGATATACATTATGAAGTTCTATCAAATACTGGGGCTTTTCATGAGATAGGTGTTCATGGGCCAATGGATATATGGCTTAATAGCGATTGGTGTATACATGGAGATGCGCTTAATATAGTATATAAAATTATCATGCATAGCGGTACTAGGGATTCAGTAAAAACAATTCAAATACCTCAATGTTTTATTAATGGAGGGTCTGGGACTAGTACGCGTACTGTAGATGTAGCTGGAGGCGTAATTCCATATTTTGACCTTGGTACGTCAGATAATAATGCTTATATTGATGTTGCAAGTAGTTTAGCTCCTACTATAGGTTCTAAAGGTAATACTCAAAGTTTATTTCCAATGATACCTGGTTTATATCTTGGATTTGCTGGTACTAGTAATACAGCATTTGTTACAGATAATGAATTTTCATTTCAAATGAATACCAATGTATTAGATGGGATACCAAAAATTAAGGATAATACATATACGTGTTATTATAAATCACCTAATACTGCAGGAGATACTGTAGTTACAGCTCCTTTACCTTCAGGTATAGGTAATAAGGGCTTTAATATTTTATTAAATGGAGATAATTCCCCTCCTAAAAGAAATAATACAAATCCATCATGGGGAACAACTGTATATATAGAAGGCAGTGTAGATGGGATAAATTGGGTTCAATTTGTTACTTTGTTAGATGATGTTGAGGATACATTGCCAGTACAAGCATCATGGGATTCAAATGCATTAGATGGAGAAGATTTTCCGTTTAAAAGAATTAAAGTAGAATTTGAAACAGGTGGTACAGAAATGTCAATATATGACCATCAGTATCAAAAAATGGCAATAACGCCACATTAAATAAGGAGTCAGTAATGACAGTATATAAAAGAAGAAAAAAAAGTGCAACAAAAAAATCACGTAAATCTAGCACTTCTGCTAAAAGAGGCGGTGTAGCTCGTAAAAGAGGCAGGAGATAAGAATGCCTTATGGTCCAGGTACATATGGTAAAAAGAAAGGGAGACCTAAAAAGAAGGGTAAGAATGGGTCTCCTAAGCGTAGAAAATCTAAAAGGAAGAAGTAATGTCTAATAAAAAATTAGTACATAGTAATTCTATAGGTAATCCATATAATGCTAGGGTAAAACCTGATAATACTAGGCGTAAGTTTAATAATAAGAAAGATAAAAAATAATGAGCTTTAAAACTCAAATTACTGATTTAGCTGGTTCGGTTGGAAGTATCACTGATGCTACATTGCAACAATGGGCAGTAGATGGTTGTTATGACGTATTAAATAAGTTAAAAGCAATTAATCCTATGGAATTTGCTATCCAATCAGATGCATACTCTGGACCTATGACTGTTGGGTTAAATAATATACGAGAATTTATTGGTGCAGAGCGTAATGGATATGCTTGTCGCCCTGTACATCATAATCAGAAAAGATTAGTCGACCCTAATGATGCAATTGGCAGTAATTCAATATATAAAGCTACTGCTGATGACCCAGTATTTTATATATTAAATAGCACTGCCGTGATTAAACCTAATCCTACAAGCACAGAACAGGGATATTATAGCTATATCCCTGAATATTCAGTTAGTATAAGCGGGACTGAAATTGATAATTTTCCAAATCAATATCGTGAACATGTAGTTTTATACACTGCAACCAAAACCGTACAATCTTTAATGAATGCAATGCAAACTAATACTGATATAACGACTACATTAACAGCGACAAATACTGAAATTGATTCAGCTGTTTCTGCTATTGATAAATTTAGAGCATCTGGTGATGACCCAGCATTATTTGGCGATGAAACGCAATATACAACTGGTACTGGTTTGGCACGTGTAAAAGATGCTTTAGATAATGCTCAATATATTATCGATAACGGAGCTAGTTCTCCAACTAGTGATGCTAGTTATGATGCAGGTAGTTTTTTAGCTGATGAAGATTTAGAATTATTACAGGGAGCCTTGTCAATGGCTGCTACAGAAATGCAACGTGCTCAAATACATATTTCAGCATGGGATACAGTTTCAAAAACTTTACAAGCTGAAATACAAAGTAATTTATCAGCAGGACAAGCTTATTTAGCTGAATTAAATGGCAGATTGCAATATGACCAGCAAAAGTATACTTGGTATAAAGATACATTGCTTAATTTAACACAACAATATTATTCAAAATTCCCTAGTCAGGGAGCTCAACAAGGAGGGCAGTAAAAAATGGCAAGTTTAGGTGGATTAACAGTAGCTAGTAGTTATGATAGACTACTAACGCTGCCAAGTGGAGGAGGGAATGGTGCTCATTTAGTAGCGTTGTCCGATGGGGATGAGGGTACAACATTTGCATTAAAATTAAGCACTACAGATATATCAGTTCCTGAAACTGGGAAAATATATTTAGATGGTGGTGATAGTTCATATATATATGAATCTTCAAATGGAGTCATTGAAGTTGTCGCTGATGGAGAATCTGTATTAAAATTAACAAAAGATGGTATTGGAGAAATTAATTGTAATACTTTTAGGATACAAGATGAAAATAATATAGGTTCTAGTGACTCATCCATGGTTATGCAATCTCAATTAAGTGTAAGTGGTCTTGCTGCAGTACATAGTATTCAAATTGGTGGAAATAATTATAATAGTGATGTACTATTATTAGGAAGAGCGTCTGACCATAATGCAGTTAATGTTGTACTAGCTGGTAATGTTGGGTGTGGTACACATATTGCTTATCCTGAGGGACCAAGGTCAGGTCTTCATGTACAATCAAGAGAAGCGTCGTATGAGGATAAAACAACCTATAATCAATGTCATATTGACCCAAGTTCTAGTTATGGAAGTGGTTTTTGTATAACAAGTACTGGTACTGGTGAAGGTGGATGGGCTAGAGGTTTAAACTGTAATTTAAATAGTGATATCACTGGTACTGGTAAATTGAGTCAGTTTGCATTTCATGGAAATCCAGAATATATTTATAAAACATTAATCGGGAAAGATTATACAAATTATGCATTAGCATATCATCATCATGAAAGAAGAACATCTATTTGTGGAGGAGCGACTGGCTCAATTGATGCCTATGGTAATATTACTCCTGCATCTGGTTCATATACAGAAGACGCACCAGATGGTATTTTAACTATTCAACAAGGAACAGATGATAGTAATATTTTAACATTTAAATCTACTGATGTAGCTCATGGACTAACTAGTATTGCTGAAACAGATACTTATGCGGAATTTGCAAAAGGAGATGGAGCTACAGGAGGTTTACGAATAACGGCCCTAGCAGATGGGAGCGCTATAGCCCCCTTACGTTTCGATGGTTATTGCACAACAATGAATACTACTCAAGGTACTGGATATATGGGCGCTATTGATTTCTTGGTTAAATTACATGACAATAATGGTAATGAAGCAGATTTAACTACAAATGGAAATGTATTTGCTGTTGGTGGTCGAGTTGGTGGTGTCACTAGACGATTATTTATTATAGATGCATCAGGAGATTTACATTGTGATGGTGGTGGTGGAGCTATCCACGTAGAAGATGGTACTCAGACTAATGTAAAGATATTTGATGGTTATAATGATGCACAATTAGTAAGAGCTCTAGATATGAGTATGCCTAATACTCAAGGATTAATTGAAAATCAATGGGATAAATATATTGATTATAATGAACAAACATTAATTGATGCTGGTATTTTAGGTGATAAGTTAGAAGAAGGTGGTATGACAAATATCACTAGATTACAAAGACTACATAATGGTGCAATATGGCAACAGTATGAGCAATTCCAAAATTTACTAATGGCTTTTACTAAAGTTTCAAATGAAGTAATTGGCAAGGAAGCAACACAAGAATTGCTAGATAGTAATAATATTAAAAAGTTAGGAGATGCATAATGAGCACAGAAGATAATATACCAAGTCAGATAAAGTTTACAAATGCTGATGTTAATGCATCAAAAGTCACTAGAATGAATAAAAAGACGGCTAGTGACGGAACACATATAGGTTGGTCAGTTCACGTAATAGATGGAGATGGGAAGCATTATGATAATATGATTGATTCTCCTGCTAATGCAAATAAAGCAGCAGTTAAACAAGCTATTAAAGATTGGTTACTTACTATTACTAAAAAATTAGTACCTAATCCTACAAATACATCTATTGCAAGTGCATTGTCACAAGATTCAGATGGGAATGATATTCCAGAATCATTATAAATAATAAACAAAAGAGGAGAATAACATGTCGGTTAAGGCAATAAAAAAAGAAAAAGTAGAGGATAAAAAAATAAGTAATTCTGAGGCAATTGAGGACTTACAACAACAAGTAATTCATTATAATCAAATGCTATTAAAAGCACAAGGTGCTTTAGAGGTATTACAAATGATAGAGCAATCTTCTGATAAAAAATAAGGATGGTTTAATATGGCGAGTTTAACAGGAAGTAGTATATCATCAAGTTATGATAGATTATTATCACTTCCATCTGGAGGTGGAAACAGTACAACCCTTGTGCCTATAACTGATGGTGATGGTACGACTACATTTGCATTGAAAATGTCTGAAGATAAAGTAGATATACAAGGTGGTTTAACAGTAGGGGTAGATGGAGCGGGTTTTGATGTCAAATTTTTTGGTGATACTGCGACTAATGGTTATATGCTATGGGACCAAAGCAGAGATGATTTGATTTTAGGCAGCTCATCTAATATAGGCGTAGGTCGTACTGACCCAAGTGCTCCATTGCATTTAACAAGTACGACTCAAACTGAAATGCTTAAAATTGATACTGCTAATTTTGGTTTTCAATTAGGAGAAGATGCAGATTTAGATAATTTCTGTCGATTAAGGTTAAATTCTGGAGACGGATTTCACTTTACTGGCAATGATGATGGCCCTGATTTAACTATACTTTCAGCAAGTGGGAATGTAGGCGTAGGAACTGCTGCTCCTGCTTCAAAATTTCACGTTACAGGAACTGTTCAAGTTGGTGTCAATAATGCAGGTCATGATGTTAAGTTTTATGGAGATACGGCTAGTTCTTATATGCTCTGGGATGAGTCTGAAGATAGATTAGAGATAGCAATAGGTACTCAAGACGGTACTGCCCTACAAATTAATACATCTGACAATAGAACAAAAGATATTGTTTGGGATGAGGGTGGTACTACAAAAGGTATGATTAGATATCATAATGATAGTTCTGGTACTGATGCTAATGATAGAATGGAAATTGGTACTGCAGTTGATTTAGATAACCTAGTGATTAAAGATGGTAATGTTGGAGTGGCAACAAATAGTTTTCAAGCTGCAGCAGTTGCACAATTAGCTATAAAAAATGGTACGTCTCCTGGAGCTGCAACTGCAGGGCAAATATATATTGGGGCAAAAGATTCTAGTGCAGGTAGTACTAATTCAACATTACAAATATTTTGTGAACAAGCGGTAGAAACTAGTGCTCCGACTATTGCTCATAAAATGAGAATTTGGATAAATGATACAGAATATTGGATTGGACTAGACCCAGTATAATAAGGATATATATGAAACAACTTGAATTAATAGAATTAGTACAACAGCATCATCCTGGTATGGGACATACTGAAATACGTAAAGGTTTAAATAGAGCTCAGAATGATTATTGTGCACGTACTGAATTAATTAAAGAGACATATGTACAAAACTCTATAGCAGGACAACGATATTATAATATAGATGAGAATATATTGAAAATATTATCTGTATCAATTAATGATGTAAATATACCAAGATTAATAGGGAAACCTGTTATTGATGATGATGAATTTGATGGAGCCTCAGGAATTGGAGCTCCTTCATCGTCATCTAATGAAAGATATTGGTATATGGATAGCAATCGTTTAGCGATAGTAGAAAAAGTTAATAATGCTGTTACACGTGATGGTAAGATTAGTCACTATCAATCTATGTCTGAAGCAAAGGAGATGAGGTTATATACTATCTCACAAGGAACTGATTTTACTGATAGCTTGACACAAGATTCTGATTTACCACCACAATTTAGAGAAGGATTAGCTTATAAGGTAATTTCAGATAATTACTTAAGACCCGAGACTTTAAACGGTGAATTAAGTCAATTATTCACATTAAAATATATGGATTTTGTTAAAGAAGGTAAGAAATTTGCACGCTCTAATTATACTCATGTTAATACAATTAAACAGACACACTTTTAATGGCCTTTATTAAAGAACAAAGAATACCTAATATAAGCAGTGTATTATACATTACACCAAAATTTGGTGATATTTTAGATACCTGGGAAAGTTTATCAGTACGTTATCCTGATGAACCTCATACTATTTATAATACAGGTTGGTCAACAGAAGAATTTTATGATACTAATATATTTTTAAATATACGTGATAGTGTAGATGATGATAATATTATTGTTGGTGGTGATGGTTCTAATACTTTAAATTGGGAATCTTTATCTGAATATACATGGAGTAGATTTGTTCCACTTACTAGCAATGATTGGTCTACTATAGTAAATTGGGAAGATGCATGGCAGGTATGGAGGCCTGATTTTGATGGAGTTGCTGGTGATGATTGGGCAGGAAATGTTAATCCATCTTTAAATTTAGCTACTTTAGATGGAAATTGGGAGGATGTTAATCAATTAGATATGGGTGATACTATTATTGATAATCAATTTTTAAGCTATACATGGGCTGGTATTGACAATACTTGGTCTTCATTAACATAGAAAGGAAATATGGGAACAGATACATTAAAAACAACATTAATTGGAAGTGGTTCTGCAGGAGTTATTGTCTCTGGATGGTTACCAGATGCTTTAGCAATAGTTGTAGGAGCATTAACAGCAATACATTTAATTATTAAAATAGTGAAAGAGTTTAAAAAATAAAAGGAGTGCTATGGGAAGTAAAATAGTGGGATTCGTTATGAATAAAATCATGACAGAATCGTTAGTCAAAAGTGTAGTAGGAGTATTAGGAGATTATTTAGTATCTTCTTCAAAGAATAAATTAGATGATGTTCTTTGGGGTAAAGTTAAAAAAAGCCTTGGAATTTAGCTTAAATATGATATTATTAGAAGACCTTATTGTGGACAATCAGTCTGATAGTCTTGTAGAGTCAATTGGTGTAGAGAATAATGAGAGTTTTGAGAAACGACCTAAAACATGTGATTATTGTAAGTCTGCACATATGAAAGCAATAGAGGTATTAGGAGCAATTGATGAACCAATATTATGGGGCTGTTTAAAATGTGATGCCTTATTTTTGAAGTTCTCACGCAGTAAAACTGAAGTTTTACTTGCTAATGCAATGGGTCTCTGGACCAACCCTCAAGACTGGGGTTATATAGAAAGAGACTTATTTAATTAGGAGTTTTTTGATATGGCTAGTAGCGACAAAGGTGTTGTTAAGCGTGCAATAGTTACGCCTGACAAGCATGCACCTTTACACGATAAAAAAGCTATCAACGTAGTAAAACAGGCAATTGAAATAATAAAGCCTGATATATATGTTGATTTAGGAGATTTAGGTGAATTTAGTGGTTGCTCACATTGGCAATGGAAGAGGAAGAAAAAACCACCTCTAGAATATATATTGCCTAAAGTGGAAGCGGATATTAAAGGAGTAAATGCTTTACTTGATGATATCGATGAATCACTAGATAAAGCGGGAGTGAAAACCAAGCATATATGTGCTGGTAATCACGATGAATGGCTGGATTTTTTTAATGCCGAACATCCATATTTAAATATGTCCTTTGAAAAAGCAGGAAAGTTTAAAGAACGTGGTTATAAATATCACGCTCCTGGTGAGTATCTGAAGATAGGTAAGTTATATTATTACCATGGACATCATTTTGGTGGACAATATCATGCAGCTAATCACCTTAGAAAACTTGGTTGTAACATTATATATGGTCATCATCATAGTTTACAGCAAGACACGGTGACACATATGGATGGACCAAAATCAGCCTGGAGTTTAGGTTGCTTAAAAGATATGAGTAGTGAGCAAAATAAATGGCTAGGCGGAAGACAGCATAATTGGGCACATGCCTTTGCTGTAGTAGATTACTATGCAGCTGGAAAATTTACAGTGCATATAATACAAATAATAAATGGACAAGCTTCATTATGGGGCGAGTTAATTAAGGGGTAAGATAATATGGCAAGAAATAGAAGTGTATATGGCGGCAATGCTCCTAATAGTACACAAATGAATCAAAGAAAACGAAAGTTAAAAAAAGGCTCAGGATGGGCAGATATGCCTCCTCCAGGCCCAGGAATGGGTACTCCCCCACCAATGCCACAAAGTGGTGGTGCTCCACAGGGGAACAATTGGTCAGGATATATACCATCAGGCCTTGGGGGTGGTATTAATCAACCTACTGGAACATCTCCAGCTGTAGATGGCGGTGGTCCTCCTCCAATGATAGGTGGAGGTTTCTTTCCTCCTAATTTACCACCAAATATTCATCCACCAGCACCTCCACCATCAAACTGGTGGGGTGATTTAGATTTACCATCTACTGTTACTGATATTTGGAACCATACTCTCGGCTTAGGCGGCGGTAATTTAGGTGGTTGGACTCCACCGTGGCTCGGTGGCGGTTTTGGAGGCGGCGGTAATACTGGCGGCGGCTTTGCCGGTCTAGGTTTAGGTGGATTATTAGGCGGTTTACTAGGTGGCGGCTTCGGTGGCGGCTTCGGTGGCGGCGGTTCCGGTTTTAATAGTTGGGCTGACCCATGGAACTATACTTTAGGAAATCAAGGTTTAGGTGGTATGTTTGGTAATATGTTTGGTGGTAGTGGTGGCCAAGGTGGCGGCTGGGGTCCTGGTTTAGGTCAAGGTCTTAGTAGTTTGTGGGATAATACTTATGGTAAGCATGGTGTAGGTGGCTTTATAGGTGATATCTGGGATGGTACGTTTGGTGCAAATGACCCAGGAAGTTGGCAAAATATAGACCAATGGACTCTACAGGATAATCCAGCAGCTAACTTGTGGGATGAAACCCTGGGTGTAGGTGGTTTAGGTGGTGCTATAGGTGATATCTGGGATAGTATTTGGTAATAAGGAGAGTATTCAATGAGTAGTGGAACAAATAAATATGGTAGTCATAAGCCAATAGCAAGTGGTACACGAAAATCAAGTTATTCACCGCTATTTAAATGGGCTATTAAAAAGCAAAAAGAAAGTCAATTATTACATAGGGCTAATACACTATTTCCTGACTATGAATCTATTGATAGATTTAATAGGTTGTATAAAAAGACTTCTGCTAGTTTAAATCAGCCTATGCAGAATATAAATCCACAACCTAATCCAGTTATTAAAAATATTGATATAATTCTTAAAGCATATCAAAATGAAGTGTAATGGGTATTTAATTTGGACCCTCTACAAATAGTAGAAAAATTTGGAATCCCAGCTGCAGTTGCTGTAGCATTTGGGTATTTCATTTGGAAACAAAATAAATACATTCAAGATGATTTATCGAAAGATTTACATCAGAAGTTTAATAGATTAGAAGGTATTATTATTAAATTAATAGACCAACAAAAGAAAATGCAAATAGAACAACGTGGTATTGTTAAATCATATCAAACATTGATAGATATTATAACACGTTTGTTTAAATGGGACAAGAATGGCTAAAGAGGTATATAACATACTAGCATTTGATGGTGGCTTAAATAATGTGGCAGACCCTAGAGATATTGCTGAGAATCAATTAAGTGAATTACAAGATGCAATAGTTGATTCTAAAGGTAAAATAGTTATGATGGGTTCTGGTGCCGCTCTTCATTCATCTGATGGTGAAGACCAAGATGAATATCGAGTGTGGTCAGGTGATAACCATACAGCTGGACATGGTCTATTTACATTTTCTAGTGATTATCAAATGTTGAATGCTAGTGGTGGAGGGCGGTTAACTCCTGCTGCTGTTATACCTCATAATTACTTGATAGTGTATAATAGAGCTGATAATAAACATGCTACAATATATCAGGAAAGACAATCAGACTCTTCAATTGGAGATTGGGGATTGGCAAATGGTAATGAAGATATTTATTTAGGTGCTAATCATAGTGCTCGTTTAGCATTTTACTTTGGACAAGGTGCTGTTCGAATATCTGATTTTTTATTAACTGGCGGACTAACTGCTTTAACGACTCAATGGTTAGGATTGATTCCTGGAAAATTATATGGTGGACCCGATTTATTACCTAATTGTGAACGTAATGGTAGTGGTATTTCTGGCGCTAAATGGTATGTTAAAGAACCTCATATTGCGCCTGCTTTTCCTGAATCAGATAATGGTAATGGAGATAAAGTGGCTATTAATGCTATTGCAAATCATACTGGTGGTAAAGGTACCGATACAGCTGGTTTTGCATTTGCTAATGAGAAAAGCTCTATAGGAGCAGCTCATAATACTAATACTCATAATACTCATGCTGGAGATTGGACCGATAGTGGTATGTATTGGGGCGCTGGGTTACTCTTTAATGAAGAAAAAAATGGTAGTGGTACATGGATGCCATCAACACAAACAAGATATCAATTTTGGATATCTACAATGTATGATGATGGTGCTCAAGAAAGCGCTCCTCAGAGAATGGCTATGTATGGCGCTGAACAGTTAATACCAGATTATACTTCTACTGATTTAGATGTAGGTGGTGATGGCAATAGTAGTGCAGCTAATATATTATATGATAATAATAGTTTATTTATTAAACATGGATTTGCTGTAGGGCAAACTATTGCAATTAGCGGTGATGCTGATGCAAGTAATGTAAAAGCCACAGCTTATATAGATGTTCTGACTGCACAAGAAATGACAATCACAGTATCTGAAGGTGGTGGCGTTTCGAATATGGGTACAGGACGTGATGGTGCAAGTAATATCCGTATTAAAGGTCATGAGGATTGTGCTTATAATAATGAAGATGGTTCTTCAGGAAATTTTGCTGGAGATAATAGTAATTTTAATTTTAGCAAAGCAGACTCAGAATTATATTTCTGTGATGGTGGCCAACTTGGTGCTGAATTAGATAAGTATGGTACAGTAGGTCTAAATGTTGCTGTACATCTAAAACCTGTTATAAAAATTCAACGTGGCTTACATAGTGCTACTGGTTCTAATGATAATGTATATGTATTCGGTTGCCAAGGTACTGCAATTACAGATACTTTATTAGCCTATGAAGGTTCTGCGAATTTAGAAGGAAATGCTAGGATATCGGGAGTACGATATTATTGGGCGTCTAGCGAAGATGGATATGGTACTAAATGGTTATTATTTGACTGCGATTTTGCTAAAGGAACTAAATCTTATGGTATTACTAGTTCTGTTTCAGATGTTGGGAGTGGTGGTGAAAGTGGTTATGCTCAATGGCAAGCTGCGCAAGTAGATACTGATTATAGTGACCAAGCACATTATATAGTTCCTAATTGGAATACTGGTAATAAATTTGCTCATCCGCCAAGATTTATAGATTATTTTACCCTAAACGGTCATGAGCCAGATGATATTACGAAATTAGATAATTTTAGATGTGTAGTAATAGCTAATCAACGTGCTTATGCTGGTAATTTTACACAAGACGGAATACGTTATCCTGATAGGATGATAAAATCTCCTCCTGGTCAATTTGATAAATTTCCAGCTTCTAGATTTATTGATGTAGTAATTGATGATGGAGATGAAATTATTCATTTAGCTACATATGCAGATAGAGTATTGCAATTTAAACGTAAAACGTTGTATATTATTAACATATCTGATGATAGAGAGTTCTTAGAGGCTACATATAAATTTAAAGGTGTTGAGAAAGCATCACAAGTTACTACTATAGACACTGGTGTTGCTTGGGCAAATAGACATGGAGTCTATTTTTATGATGGTAAAGCTATTCATTCATTATTTGAACAACAGGGTAACAAAGTTATAGATGTTAATGAGTATAATACTACGTTCTTATCAAGTACCAATATGTATCCAATGATTGGTTATATACAGGATAAAAAGCAATTAATTATAGCACAAGATGATGATGCTGATGGTAGCGGAGATGTATATATATATGATATGCCAACTGCTAGTTGGTCGATGGGTAAGAGTAAAATAGCTGATTCTATTAAAACAAATTTCATCAACGATTGGAATGGTGACTTAATATATTATGATTATGCAGGTAATGATGGCTCTCCTGATGGTTCTATGAAGCAATGGAGTTCTACTCCTACTGCTAGTAGTAATTTTAAATTAGCAACACGTGATATTGATTTTGGATATCCTGGATTACGTAAAAAAGTATATAAGGTTTATATAGCATATAAAGGAGATGCTAGTGCTGTTGTTGTAAAATATGGCATTAATGGAGAGACAGATGTAGATGATATGTATCAATTTAATAGTGATAATACTCCTTTATCAAATCAAACAGACTTAGAATCTTGGCATTTGGCTGAATTAATTCCCACAACTAAGGGGCAAGCTAATAATATTCATAGTTTTAGAATAGATATGAGTGGTACTGCAGCTGCAAATTTTGAAATAAATGATATAACAATTGTATATAGAATGAAGGGGGTTAAGTAATGACGATAGGTCTTGAAAGATTAGGTACTTCATTAGATAAAATGATTAAAGATTCTGAGGGTATGGGCGATAGAGAAATTCGTAGATTATTACATACTAAACAGTCAAAAATTAAATTAGGAAGCGGGTATCCTAGAAAAGGTAGTGGTCGTGACGGAGATATACAAGTATTAAATACACCAAAAGGAATTATGATGTATACAAGGTTTAATGGTAGATGGTATGGTTTTAGCCCTACTTTCATAGAAGATTCGGAGATATAAGGTATGTCAGAGATAAATATAGGCAGTAAATTATTAGGTAGAGATGTAAGTTTAGATGATATAGCGCATGCAGCATGGTTACAAAAAGAAGGCTCTAGTCAAGGAATGTTTGGCAGTATAGGAGGTTTATTGGGAGCATTTTTACCAGTTATTTTACCTACTATAGGTGCTTTATTAGCTCCTGTTACAGGCGGATTATCTACAGCTTTAATTGGCATGGGCACTGCTGCAAATGCTGCTTGGGCTGGTATTGGTTCTGGTATTGGTTCTTATCTGGGTGGTAATTATGGGGCTAATCAAGTAGATGATTATAAGGGTCATTTCAGGCGTTCTACACGTGCATCAGATAAAGATGCATTATCAGAGCAGATTTTAGCAGATGCCATAACTAGTGCAGCGACAACAGCGACAACTGCATATACATTAGGCCTTACTGGAGCAACTACATATGTAAAAGATGCAACAGGAGCATTTGTTCTAGATAAATCAGGTGAGAAAATTGTTGATAAAGCAGCCACTTCTTTCTTAGACCCTACTAAAGGCTTTCAGAAAGGATTGATGGAATTTCCAGGAGATATTGGTCATTTTTTTGAACAAGGATGGGATAAGACTTTAGGAATGGGTGGTGTAGGACTTACTGGGTCAGGTAGCCTTGTAAGCAAAGGTTGGGATTTATTAGGACAAGGAGTGAATAAAATTAATCCATGGGCATCTCTTAACCCTAATATGATACCTGGTGCAGCAGGAGGTAGTTTTGCTAGTGCCAATATGCCTGCAAATAATCTATTAGGACGAACATTGCAGCAAATGAATGCTACTCCAGGAGTAACATCTGTAATTAACGATATATATGGTATAGGTTCAGGCGTAGGTTCAGTATAAGGAATATTATGATAAATTTTATAGGAAAATATTTAGCATCACAAGGCAGAGGTGGAGATAATACATTACGTAATGTACAAGGTAAAGTATCTCACGTTAATCCAAGAGAAGCGTATTGGATAGATAATTATGGTACATTAGGAGAATTAGCTACTCAAGCAACAGGAAGTGGAACTATAAATCCAGTAACAGGATTGCCAGAATATTGGGGCTGGTGGGACAATACGTTTGGTAAGGATGGCTTAGGTGGAGCTATTGGAGATGCCTGGGATGAAACAGTTGGAGTAGGAGGACTAGCTGGTGGTATAGATGATTTATTTTCAGGGGATTTAGGTAATACAATGAGTGGTTGGACATGGCAAAATAATCCTGTTACAGATGTTATTAATGAAACGATTGGCACAGGTGGAATAGGTTCATTAGCAGATAATTTATTAGGAGATATATGGGATGAAACTATTGGTGTTGAGGGTTTAGCGGGATGGGTTGATTCAGCTTTTTCTGGAGAAATGGATTGGTCTGGCACTGGATGGTGGGATAATACAATTGGTAAACACGGCTTAGGCGGTGGTATAGGAGACATTTGGGACCAAACTTTAGGAGTAGGCGGAATAGCTGGACTATGGCCTAGTAATCCAGATATACCAAATCCATATGCAGAACAATCTAGACTAGCTCCCGATACATTTGAAGAAAACGATGATTTATATACGCTATATGGAGAGGATATTGATTGGGAAGAATTTAAAAACATGGACCCAGGGGATTTTATTGGATTAACAGATGAACAAAAATGGTCTATAGCAGCTGATTTAGCTGAATATGGAGATATAACTCAGGAAGATTTTCAGAAATATATGCCTACATATGATATGGAAGAAGAGTTATACAAAAGAGAAGCAGGAGCAACAGCGATTGCACAGACTGGTATGAAGCGACAAGCTCCATTGCAACAATTAAAAGAAAAAATGGATTTATTACATACTAAACAAAATTTTGAAAGTACTGGTAATCCAATGATAGATAGACAACGATTTAATATTTTTGCTGATATAGGTAGTGAAAATAAGGAAATTTGGCAAGGATTATTGCATGATGTAGACCTTCAAAGAACAGACTTTATGGAAAATTTTGCAAGTGATTTAATAGATTATGATACTTATAGAGGGTCAGATGAGGCTGCATGGACAGACCCAGATGAAGGATTCCAATTTACAGAGATATGGGATTATAGTATAGGTAAAGATGGTCTAGTTGGATTTCTTGACAATCTAATTTTTGATGATAGTAGTAATTAAAATTGTAAGGAAAGAATATGAGCAATATAGTAATAAATGAAAGCCCGATAACATCGGCAATTAAAGCAGTTCCAAATGCTCTTAGTACAGCATTACAGGCTAAAGCAGCTAATGACCAAAATGCATGGAATAAACAAATGCAAATGTTTGAATATAATATGCAACGAGATGCTCAAGGTATGAACGCTGGTGGATATCAAAATCAAGAAATTATGGATTATTTTGGCAATTTAGCTCTAGGTAAAGGTAAGCTTGTGGCTCACGAGTGGGGAGGACTTGATTGGACAGGTTCTACTGGCATTCCTACAAAAGAGGATGCAAAAGCAAAGTATAAACAAATCCTTAATGCTCAAGGTAAACGATGGCATCCCACACAAGATGAAGCTTTATTCGGTCAATTATATAGTAGTTTATTAACCGAACGTCATAATAGGGTAAATACTGAGATTGATAATATGCTAGCTATGGGGTATAGTGAAGATGATATTACTGATTTAATGAAGTATAATCCACAATTTAAAGGTAGCGTGAATACCTTAATTAACGAATTGCCTGATGACTATATTCAATTTAAAGATAAATATCGAGACCTTTTACCTACAAGAGACATGACTATTGTTGACAGGTTTAGTGAAGACCCTCTTGGTACTGCTTTAACAACAGGAGGAGTTACTGCTTTAGGTAGTGGTGCATGGAATTTAGCTCATGCTACATCTGATGATATTATTAAAGATGCAAATCAATTATATAGAGATAAAATTAAAGGTTCGAGAGATGAATTAAGAACATCACGTAAGTGGTTAGCTGAGGCTAAACAGTCTGGCAATAAAGATGATATGAAAGTTGCTCGTAAAATGGTAAAGGATGCACAGAAGAATGTTAGTACTACTACTAAAGATGCAGAAAAATTAAGACGAGCACGTATTAAAGAGAATACCAATCTTAAGCGTTTTACAAAGAATAAATATACTCAATGGCTGAAATCACCTGCTTTTCGAGGTGCGCTTCCATTTATCGCATCATCTATAGCAGAACCAGTAGGTAAATGGGTAGGCGGAGATAAAGGTGGTACTGCAGCGAAAACAGTAGTTGGGGTCAGTGCAACAGCACCACTAGTAAAACATATAGCAACAAGAATGGGTATGGGACAATTTATATTAAATAGACTTAAGCAACAATTACCTGCAGCTGTTGCTAAAAAAATTCCTCTAGCAGCATTAGATGGCCCAATACCTGCAGGAGATGCAATAGCAATATTATTATCTGCAGGTTCAGGAGCATTGATTATTAAAGATGCCATGTCTGAATGGAGACGATATAATAGAAGACCTTCAAAAAAACAAAAACGTAAAGCTGGAGGTGGTTCTTATAGTGGTGGTGGTACAGGGGGATATAACCAATAAGAGGTAAGGAGTAGTCATGCCATTAATGACATCAGCATATCCTGGCCATCCAACGGCTGAGGAGCAAAATCGTACAGCTAGTGAAGGAGCCTTTAATCCTGTTATGGATGCTAAAGCTTTACGTAACGCAATTAAAAAATATAAAGCACATCCTGATTGGTATAGTGAAGAAGACAAGGAAAATTTAAGGCAACACGCTGCTTATTATAATATACCATTCTATGAAGGAGAGTTTGATTTAATAGATGCTATTAAACAAGCTGGTGCTGGGTTCTTTGAAGGATTCACCACGTTTAATCTTATGGAGCCTGCTGATAATGAATATGAGCAGATATTCCGTAATCTAGGGCATCTTGCAGGATTTGCTCCTGGTCTTATAGCCACTCCTTTAAATCTTGGAGCTAAATTAACAAAATCAGTTGCATTATCTAATCTAGCCAAAACTGCTGCAGCATTAAATGATAAATCTATCCCTATGGCTGGAGCAAAAATTCTTACAAAAAAAGCAAAAGAAATAGTAAAACCTGCATTAAATATGGCAACAACAGGAAGAGCTGGAGCTGCTTCAGATGCATTTGGGTTTCTTACTGGCAATAAAGCACGTCATATTATGGAAGGAGCTTTCCATTTAGGTAGTGCATCAGCTATATCATCATGGCAAGGTGGTGTAGATGAAATGATGCATTCTTTTATTGGAGGCGCTTCTGCTGGAGCTGTATTTAGAGCTATTGGAAACTTACCTTTAGATACTATAACAGGTTCAGAAAAATCACAGAAGGTATTACGTGGTATGGCAGGTTCTTTATTTATGGGATTACCGTCTACTATGAGAGGGGCTACTACACCAGAACAAGTATATGAATACGTGATGGGTGCTTATTTTGGTAAATCAGAACGTCCATGGACACAAGCAAAAGCACAAAAGTTTATTAAAAAAGTAAGAGAGAGGTCTAAGACTGATGAGAATCTACGAGAATCTATGGACCCAGAATTACATCCTGAGTTCCCTGACCTTCCGCCAGAAGTTAAACCTATGGTTAAGAAGATGGCTGAAGATTTATGGATGAAGCCTGAAGACCGCTTGCTTATGAACTCTCTTTTAGGGAAAGCAGTAAATCCCGAAAAATTAGAAGCAATTCCAGCTGAAATAGAAGGTTATGAAATTGACCCATTAGCTAGAGCTGAAGGAGAAATAAGATATAAACCTAAAAAAGGATTTTTATCTAAATTTGTTACACGTATTGTAAGTGGAGGAGCAGAAGGCGCTGATAGAGCATGGGCTAAGGCAGGTGATGACTTAGGCATTCCTGTTATTAACTTTACGTTTCGTAAGCATGAACCTCAAGCAATGCTTAATAAAGGCCATACAAGAAAATTAACTCAAGAACAGTTGGAGAGTGCTAATGCTGAAATCACTCAATCAAGTATTAGTTTAGATAGGCCTTTAGGTAACATGAAAGAGTATACCTTAAACCTATTAAGACGTAATTGGTTTCAAGTACGTAATTCAGATGCTGTGTATGCAGTAGCACCTATTATACGTAAAGGTGATAAAGCTATGCGTGTTGTAGATGGTGGTACTGGATGGGCTGTTGATATGGGTATAAGACATGGTAAAGATGTATATGTATTCGACAATAGCAATAAAGCTCAACATGCTGGAGCGATTACTAATCAATGGTATAAATATGATATGGGATTAGGAGTTTTTCAACCAATTAAAGGAACGCCCCCTAAACCTCCAAAAACTTGGGCTGGTATAGGGAGTCGAGAAATTTCTAAAGCTGGCGAGAATGCTATAAATACGTTCGTAAACAAGCATTTTAAAGGAAAGAAGATAACTGCTTCTCCAGAAGATATGGAAGCAGCAAGATTTGCTAGGAAAACTGGGCAAGTTGTATTAGAAGATGCAGTTAAAGTTACTGACAATCGTATTAAAGATTTAGAAGAAGCAATTGAACTTGGGGAATTAGATATTGCTGCTATTAAAAGAGGTGAAGAAATTGTTGGAAGAAAATTAGAAACATCTGATTTACCACAATTAGAAAAAGATGTTACAGAATTATATAAAGAATTAGAGATGGTTGAGTCTGAGCGTAAATATTATCTTGATAGTAAACATGCTGGTGTTCACAATATGGTGAATCTTGAAACAGGCGAGATAACTCAAGTTAAAAAAGGTGAGCATTTTGATTTCCCAGATAATAATGCTGCTAGTGATACTGGTCCTGGAGCTAAAATGTATCCCACTAAAACTGCTGTTCAGTTTGTACAAGACCATTTAAAACCTATCTATGACACTAAATTAGATTTCCGTGCTGAAGAAGCTAATCTTGCATCACGTATTGTTGAAGAAGTTTCTAAATTTGGAACAGGAACATCTGAAAATAAGTCAGAAGCATTAGCAGAATCAATTATTAAATATGCAAAAGATGTTGGAAAAACTGATATTGTTTTAAATAAAGAAGCACGTGGTACATTAAGAAAATGGTTATCTAAGCATAATTTTGATAAACAAATATTCCATTATGGAACTAATGGACATAAAGTATATCCTTTAATACGTCCTGAAGAACTTGGAACACGTAATCCATTTACTGGTTCAGGAGTATCTAAAGCAAATGTTGAGCCAGTGAAAATATTACAAGAAGCTTGGGAAAAAGCAGGTGGGAAACCTGAAGATATACCAGTAGCAATATTAGACCATGTAACTATAACAGACAAAAAGGGTCGTTCAATAGACTTAGATTTTGTTAGATATGAAGAACATTTAGAAAATCAATATAGATTTAAAGATTATAGTATAGATGCAGCTAGAAAAGCTGCAAAAAGAGATTTTACTGAATTTAAAGCTCGTGTATATAGTGAGATGAATAAAAATGATTTCTATTACTATGGTGGTCGTGGTGATAAAGATAGGATGTATTTTGTTAAATTTCACCCTGGAGTTAAATTAGCGGAATCATCTCAAGAGTTTTTAAAAACAGTAAGAGCTCCTTTATCAAAAGGTTATAAGGAGTTAGGGAAAAGATTTGTAAAACAATATAAAAAACAAGCTGATTTTACAGAATCTTCTGCTGCAGAACTATTTAATAAGTCATTTCTTTCTAATATTATATATGATATGCAAATGAATGGATTTAAAGTTGGTACAGCTAGTGAATTAGCAGCTAGTGCGAAATTAATGTTTTCTGGTAAAGGTGATTTTATATCATCATCTAAAGCGTTTAATAAACGTTCAGCTATATGGTTGAATAATGGTTATCCTGGAGATATTACGTATTTAAAAGAGTTTAAAGCAGAAGATGGTGGTAAGATTAAATTAACAAATGATAAATTTAATTATATATTAGTTGAGGATTTACCTAAAGAAATACGTGATAAAATGGATAAAGACCCATTATATGCTTCTAATATACTGCGTAAATCTACCGAATTAGGTGAGCATGTAGATGGTAGTATACTTGCAGAATCTCGTTCATTGCAAGGAATAAATGCAGATGCAGGTTCTGCTGAATATAATGCACAAAATAAATCATATATTGTAAGCCCAGATGCTTCTAGAGGAGCATTGCTAGGAAAATATATGATGCATAGTGCGGGTGAAACATTATCTAAATTTATGAGAGATAACAATATTAATTTTATAGTACATGGTACAGCAGCTAAGCAAAGAGGATTACGTAATATAGGTAGATATTCTGTTAATGAAAAAGGATTAGACATACATAATTCTGAAATATATCAATTAGACCCATCACATATTAAATATAATTATGAAGTAATTAGTGATAGTCGTATGACTAAATGGAGTAGAGCGGTTAAGCAATTATTAGGCTCATTATTAGACAATACTAGTGTTCCATTTAAAAAAGATACTATTAATGATATGCTTAATACTTTGTTAAATGAAAGGTTTGAGGGTGACCCTGAAGTTGGTAAAGAGTATGATACTTTTATAACTAAAGATTTAGCAGGTCAAAAGGCTTCAATTCCAAGCTTGATGAATAAGATTGATAAGTTATCTATCAAGAAGATATTAGAAGGAATACGTCGTCCTAATAATGAAATCTTTGCTGAAAATGCATATAATTATATGCTAACAAAAAGTAAAGAAATATTGGAAACTGATTATCGTTCAGGAGAATTAACATCTTCAGAATATGATTCAGCTATTTCTGAAATACGAGCTGAAGACCAAATATATAGAAAAAAATTAGCCGCAGCTAGACTATATCATAGACAAAATAAGTCTGATGAAGCTAAAGTGAATGGTATTATGTATGATAAAGATGTACGTAAATATAGAGAATCTGTAATTAAAAATTACGTAATACGTGAAGCATCTAAACCCTTAATAAAAAATTCTGGAATTGCTAGAATGAGACCATATGATAAGGCAATGCAGATTAATTTAGACAAAGCAAATAAAAGATTAAAAGAACTTGATACTGATGATACTGTATTTTTCCTAGACAATGGTTATAAAAATATGATGATAGATACTGGGTATAAAGGTATCGGTAAAAAGGGGATGATAAGATTAGAAGATTTATGGAATAATAGGAAGTCTAAAGAATATGAGAATATTGATGTTAATGAAATATTTAATGCATTAGTATTACGTGTTCCTATGGATTCTCCGTCTGGGGCACATGTATTAAGATTTAGAGGATTTACTGGTAGAGAAGGCTATGGTACTTTATTACATTCACGTGTTATGAGAGCCTTGGGTGGTGCAGATTTAGATGGAGATGATGCTCATTTTTATTTTGGTGGTGAAAAAACAGCATTTAAAAAAGCATGGAAAGATGGATTTAAAGCTAATAAAGAAGAGTTTTATTATGAGAAGAATGGAAAAACATATGTGGGTGATAATAAAACATCTATTATACCTTCCAATGTTCGTAAACTTTTAAAATTACCAAAATTAAATAAAGATGGTGAGCCGTATACATATAGAGATTGGTTAACTCAAAATGAGCAATTTACTAAACAAGAACGTGACTTACTTAATTCTAGAGGAGCAATGTATACTATTTTAGAACGTGATAGAATTTCTGAAGCTGCTAGTAGAGGAAGGGCTCAAATGGGCTCTAGTGCTGTAGTTCCTAAGCAAATGATGCAACAGTTACATTCTATGCTTGGAGGTGGTGCAGAAGGTGAAAAGATTTTAACAGACAGATTTACTATTGAAAGAAAAAATTGGAATAAAGCTAAGAAAAAATATGAAACTATAAAATATGAATTAGTTGTATCTCCTAAAACTCAACCACATTGGAGAAAATTAGCATCAGAAATTGGCAGAGCACAAGTTGCATTTTCATCTGACCCTATGGATGAAATAGGATTACGTTCAAAAAATATGTGGTTTAAAGCTTTACATAATGCATATTTTAATGTACAAATTTTAAAGAATGGTAAGCGTGCCAACGAAACAGATTTAGGGTATAGAGATTTAACCTCTTGGGATTTAAATAAAGGTTTATATGGTACTATCAACAATTTAAATCGAGCATATTGGGGTAGAAATTATAGAGAAGGTAGAAAATTTACTATGGATGAAATTAAAGCGTTAGGTAGACCAGTATATGGTTTACGTTCAGAACAACGTAATAATTTCTTAGTTAAAGTTGCTGAAAAATTACAGCCTTTAGATTGGACTGATAATGTTATTGGTCGTGTTAATAAAGACTATGTTTTAGATATGTATAAAGAGATAAATCAAGCAGCGGCTAATCCTAAATGGAAATTCTTAATGAAATTAATGGGACGTAGTTCGTTTCAAACCCCTGAAAGTAAGCATTTATTACAAGCTATTTGGGCAAAAGATAGAAATGGTCATTTATTAAGACTATATGATGCTGAAAGTAGAAGAGCAATTGCAAAAAATACTCATCTATTTCAAGATGCTATAGATATCAATACAGTTAATACTCCTAAAGGTATAAGAATAAAACAATCTGATTTAGATGCTGCATTTCGTGGTAGGTCAGAACAATATGTTCCAATACGTGAAAAAATATTAAATGAGATAGCTTATAAAGCTGAAGACTTTTTTATCAATGATTTAAATGATATGGCTACTTTTAAATTAATTACTAAATTAGCAGATAAAATGAATAGTGCAGAATTATCACGTATTCCTTTAATACATAAATTTGTAGAGGATATTAAGTCTCGTAGTTATTTAATGGCTAAAACACGTAGTCAAATTGCTAATTTTGATTGGGCTAGATTAGATAAAGATAGTGCAGATATGATGAGAGCGTATATGAAAGACGCTGATGTTGGTCATCTGGCTCCTGATTATCTTAAAGGTACAAATGATAAAAAATCATCATCATTAGATAGAGCAGAGATTGATAGAAGAATTGTTGAGTTTCGTAATACAGAAGTATTAACAGAGAATGAAGCTCAAATGATGGACTATTTACTATTAGGAACATATAGACGTGGTAACTTGTCTAAAATTAATAAACTAGAAGCTGAATTGGCTGGGGCTGACCCTGTCATACGTGATATGATAGGTTATCTCAAAACATTAGCAGCGGGAACATCTATGTCGCGTATAGGTTATAATTCAGAAGCATTACATAAAGAGCAATCTTTAGTAGATATGATTGGAACTGTCTCTGATTTTGTTAATGAAACTTGGAAACGTCCATCTACAGAATCTGTTGAAAAAGCTCAAGATGTTGCTGTTAAAATGAAAGAAACATTAAAAAAAGAAACTGAAATAGATTTATTAGAAGATGATGTCATTAGCGATATAGAACTAACTACTGGTTATGAGGGTTTGAAAAAAGGTGTAGAATATACAGACGTTCCTTCTGAATTACGTTCTAAAGTTATTGAACTTCAAAATAATGTATTAGGTGAGAATAATAAATTTAAACAGAACTTTAATGAAGTAGTACGTAGTCTATTAGGAAAGAATTTAAATATATTAAATAAAGAAGATTATGATGTATTAAATAACTGGTTTAGAGAAACTAAAAAAGGTACAATTTGGCAACAAATTTGGGGTAAAAAAGGACCTACTGAACTAGCCAAAAGACATCATTGGTTATTCCCTAAAACTATTAATAGAGAATTAATGCGAGATGATATAGAATTGATGGAAGAAAAAGGATTCTATGTAGCTAAAGGCGGTAAATGGTTAGAAGGTCGTTTAATGCGTCCTACTCAAAATATTGATATTATACAAAGATGGATAGCTAGAACTATGGATTCTGCATCACAAAAGTCTGATGAATATATTCAACTATTAAAGGAGAAATTATTATTTGTTAATTCTATACCTGAAGGTGAAGTATTACGTCAAATTGCAGTACGTGAAAGAGAAATACGACATTTTGACAATATTGAACATATGACTACAAAAGAACGTATTGAATCTCAAGAATATTATGATAGATATAAAGATATTATGGAAAATCATAATGATAAATTAAATAAAAAATACACTGTTGAATTAGATGGAGAACGTAAAGAGTATACTGGGCGTGAATTAATAGACCGTATTGATAAAGAATATACATCTTTCTTTGAAGAAATGCATGGCTTTATTACTGGTGAAAAAAATTGGTTACAAAATAAGAAAATGATTATTGGATATCATGACAACAATAAAATGACAGCTCCAATAATTGATAATGCAAAATTGATGAAATATTTTCTTAAATCTTGGCGTGATGGTAAAGATGTAACAACTAAAATTGGTATTGATGGATTACGTCAAGTAGCTCGTTCTTTAATGATTGATTTATCTAAAAATAATAAAGAATTTAATGATATTTTAAAATCAAATCCCGTTAGTCCTACAGGTAAATATGGTGGGGATTATGCATTTTACTGGCCTCATATGCACTTTAATAAGAAATTAGCTGGTGAGGGTATGAAAAAGTTAATGAAGAAAATATATGACACTCCGTTAACAGAGTTTGACCCAGACCCTGTAATTGCACAAAAGCTCAAAAATCAAGAAATTGAGAAAATAATTTGGAAAAATCATACATTAACTGGCGAATGGAAAGTTGAAGAGCAACAAGAATGGAGTAATTTTGAAGAAATATATGATAATATTGCTGCTAAAAAATCTGCTAGTAAAGATAAAGTTAAATGGTTTAAAGATTTAGCTAAAGCAGGTTCTATGTATAGTCGTACATCTCATATCCCTGGATGGTCAATTGACCCAACTGTTCCTGAAACATATGTACGTAATTTGGTTAACTCATATCATAAACAATTATCTCAAATTTTTTCACGTAATATTATACAGCAGATGTATAATCACATGTTACCTAAGTGGGGAGAAAAGCAAACTATAGCATGGCAGAAATTTATGAAATTATATGTTCAAGATGCTATTGGAAGTCCTTCTATTATACCAGAAAGCTATTTAAACGACCCTACATTAAAATTACGTGGTACACCTTATGCATGGTGGTCAGATAGTAATGTGGAGAAAAAAGTCAATAAAATTATGAAAGAATTTGGGATTAAACAAAGCGATTTACCACAAGAAATGCGTGGTATTGATATGCAACAATTACGTCATTGGTCTAATCTTGAAGCACAATTTGAAATGGCATCTTTATTAGCTCATCCAAAATCTATGGTTACCAATATCTTTGGTGGTACTATGCATACTGTTGAATCTGCAGGTTGGACTAATTGGAGACATGCACGTAATATTAGTTGGTTAAAACAAAATATTAATGCTAAATGGAACTCTATGGAGGATGTTTCTAAATTTGTAATTGAATCAGGTGTTTATCCTGAATATATGATTTATGAAGCTGGATTAAATAAAGAATTTAAACAAGTACGTACACAAGAATTTATTAAAGATGTTGCTAAGAAGATGACTAAAGACCCTGAAATGAGTCATACTACTTTAAAAGAAATTGCAAAACAATATGGTGTTAAAGATAGGGTTGTACAATTTGCTGCTAAATTTATGACTGTTCCTGAAAGAATGATACGTAGAGATGCTTTTATGGCTCATTATATTCAAGCATGGCAAAGATATGGTGGAGCAGTTAAAGATTATAATCATCCATTTTTAATAGAACAAGCTAAAAAAGGTGTTCAAGCTACTCAATTCTTGTACTCTGCTCCATTTAGACCTGCATTTGCACGTACTGCACTTGGTAAAGTTATGACACGTTTTCAACTATGGTCATGGAACTCTGTTCGTTTTAGAAATGATGTCTTTAGACAAGCTAAAATGTATGGATTGAAACGTGGTACAGAAGCTATGGATAGATATACACGTCAAATGCAAATTGATATATTTGTATTTGCTTTAGCTAATATGTTTGCTTATTCATTATTTGAAACAGCATTACCTGCTCCTTGGAATTGGTTACAAGATACTGCTGACTGGATATTTGGTAATGAAAAAGAACGAGATAGAGCATTCTTTGGGCAATGGCCGAAACAACTTGCTCCGTTGCAGATGGTAACTCCTCCCATCTTTCGGCTATTGCCTTCATCTGCAAGAGCACTTGTAGATGATGATTGGTCTAAAGTTTCTAAATACTATTCTTGGACTATGTTTCCATTCGGTAGAATGGCTAGAGATGTATTAGGTGAGGGTAATTTAATTGAAAACCCAATAAGAATTATGGAAAAAACTACTGGGTTTCCATTATTACAATTACAGAAAAAAGGTACAGAATTACAGGAAGAATTAGAGACTGGTAAAAGAAGATTATCTTCAACTCCTGGAAAGAGTTTGATTCCCTAAGATTCTTCTACCATTCCCCATAACAACATACAATAAACTATTATATCTGTTATACGTCCACGTACATCTTCTCTTTGTGACTTATAACCATTAACGTAGGCTTTAATGCCATCAACGTGCTTTAATAAATAAGTCATCAATACTTTCTCTCTGCTAATCTCTAGTGCTTTTCCTATTCTATCGAAATTAGCAAATACGTTATCCTTGCTGTGGGCGTATTCTTGCTGTCCTGACTTTCTTGTCTTGATTATCTCCAACTGTATCTTTTTCATCAGTTGGTTCATCTGTTTTTTGTTCATTAGCAACTTTCTCCTCTACTAATTTTTGCATATGCTTTACAAAATCGTCTCCATCTTTTGTAAATTTCATATAATGTTCAAATAAAGATATATAATCACGCAATGTTCCATCAAGCCTTGAAAATGCATCATACATCATTTGGAGCTGATTTTTTGTTTGTTTACTGTCATTAGCAAGTATTTTTACTGCCTCTCCTGTTGTCATCTTGCCTTTTCTTTTTGCCATTACTTCTCCTTTTTATTAAATTGTTGTAGCACTCTTGCGTTTTTTTCGTTCATTCTCTCACAGGCCTCTTTAAATCCGAAATCAAAGTCTCTAACTGAGTCTTTTTCAATTGGATTTCAGTTATTAGCCCTATTTTCTATGGTTACAGGCATTATCTCTTCTATCTTAGGCTCTACATCAATTACAGATGTTTCTTCCATACAATGCCCATTTAAGCACGCAGAACGAAATTCCTTAGGATTAAAGGTTTCGTCTTCTCCTTCAAAATATCGCGATAAACTATTAATTAGCGCATCTATTCTAGGATATCCCTGTAGGTTTCCGCCTATTATTTTAGCTAGTGCATTATAATGTTTAATTTCCATGATTTTTCCTTTTTGCATATCTGCCATTTTTTCTTCTTGGCTTTTTCCCTAATACGTCTACTTCCCAATTTCTGCGTATTGCTTTTAATAAATCTTTAATTGCTTGTATCATTTGCTCTCCTCTATTTTTTTAATACGTTCTTCTAAATCATCAATACGACCCTCAGACCCCTGTATGAGGTCTGTTAGGTCGTCGATAATCTTGAACTTTTTACCTATAGTATTATCTACTATCTTTAGTACTTTTTGTAAGATTATATCCTGTATTCCCATTATTGTCCCGCGTTTTTTGGAATACTGTGTCCAATAATATATTCATATATCCACCAACATCTTTTATTATCAGAAGCTTTAAGTGCGCTTTTCTTTACTCTATTTTGCCAGGATAAGTTTTGATAATCACTTGCAAAAGCTGTAGTACCTTTCATAGTACTGCCACCTTTATGACGTGATATTGAAGATATTTTATTATACTTTCTTTCTTTTGTTAATTGCATGTTACTCCTTATTTTTTACTATGATTTTAGTTAATTCAATAATTAATTCTATTCTAGAATAATTCTCTTGATGATTAACGATTTTTGTTAAGCTTGATAAGATATGATTTATTTTATCTTTGTCTGGCTTTACATACTTTACATTTATATCAGGTGTTCTACAATAGGTTTTCGATTTCATCGTGTTCTACTCCTAATTTAAATGTTGAGGGTAATTTCATTTTTGTTTTTGGTTTTGGTTCATTACCCCTTGTGTCACTATTCATCCAAAACCATGTATCGGCTACTCCTTTAACTATTTCTGGTAAGAATTTCAATTGTTTATATTGTGGATTTGGTTTTTTAATCCATCTGTCATTGAGATATAATCCATACATTTCATCAATCATATATTCTTTACCTCCACCAATATCTTCTATTATAGTATCCCATAGAATTTTGTACATTGTAGCTTGTAAATCGTGGGATTTATAATAATTACCAGTTTTAATATCAATTAATACGTTCTTTCCATTAATACGTGCTAATATATCAAATCTACCTGCAAATCTTACTCCTGGAAATGCTAGCATAGTTTCTTGCATTATGATTTCTGGCTTATATTGCTTATACCATTCCTCTAAACACATAACACGTTTAACTATATTAGGTTCAGCATCGAGTATTACTTCTTCTCCATTTAGCAAGTCCTCAGATATTTCATGTACAATTGTACCTCTATTTGCTGCTGTATCTCGAATTTTACAAGCATTTTCCCAACTTCCAGTATTAGCAAGCCATTTTTGAAAATGTTCTCCTTTGTCGACTATCGACAATATTGAAGTTACAGATGGTACCCATACGCAACTTCCTGCTACTGAATACCACCTTGTACTACCTTCTTTAGAGATTATCTTATTTTTTTGTAACCATTTATTTATTGGGTGCATATCCAAATATCTCCTTTATTGGTATTAAAGCCATTTCACTAGCATTGAAATCACCACCATTAACAATAACCCCTTTGCCAGATGTTACTATTTCTTTAACACGTGTTTTTAAATAATTTACAGGTAATATATGCACTCCATATATTTTAAAATTATCTACAAGTATAGTGGCCCAATAATCTGCTTTAGTTTTAGAAAGTCCACTAGGTTCATTTTTATTATGATTATATAACTCAATTGCTATATTGCCTGTCTTTTTCCATTTATCACGCTCTGTCTTTACTTCAATTTTCTTATCCTGTAGTATTAAAGCTAACGCTTTTTCATATATATTTCCAAATGCTAAATCAATATCAAAATCACTATTATTGTTAAACATTCTTTTGTCTATATCATTATTATGAAAATACTCTTGTATTTTTGTAATTGCATCTTTTGTTTCCATAGAACTCCTTATGTTATATTAATGAGAGAGCTAACTGGACTCTTTAGTCTTGAAAACCGAAGCAAGATACTGAAAGGAAACATTAAAAAAAGTATCTTAATTAGCCCTGTTGCCCTCACGGTTACAACACTCTCTCATTAATTATTGTTATTAAAATCCAGGTATACCCGGAATGATTTGCTTTATTTCTTTTTCTACTTTATCTTCTATTTTATCTACAGCTTGATTTTTAAATTCATTTATTTTATCATTTAAAGCAGTAGTTTCTAATTGTAATGCTTTAATTTGATTTAATGTACTATCAGCTTGTGCTAAACCATTATTGATAGCAGATGAAAATTCATCTTGTAATTTATTAATACGTGATTGTATTAAATTAACATCGGTTTGCACATCTTCTATTGTATTATTAACAGTTGTAATTACACCTTGAGCTGCTTTAACTGATTGTTGTAAGTCCTTATAAATAGGATAGTTAGCTACAACAGCTATTGTAATAATTACTATATTATTGATTATTTGTTTTTTCATTTATCCTCCCATTACATCTGATTTTGAAAGTTTACGTAATATGTAATCCTGAGCTGGCTTAGCAATTTTATTTAAAAATCTTAACAAATTTGCATATTGTTTATGTGTTAATGGCCCTTTACGCCTATTACATCTATCGCATATCATTTGTAGATTTTTATTTGTTGAATCTCCGCCTAAGCTTAATGGAATGATATGGTCGCAAACCATATTATTTATATCAAGTTTATTGATACAATACCGACATTTGCGACCATAATCATTTAACAAAGTATCACGTATTTCTTTTAAACTCATACAAAATTCTACTTCATATTCTTTACTACGTCTTTTTAGTGTAGTTTTTAATGTAGAAGATTTTTTCATAAGTCTATGAAATACATTCTTCCAATGGTTTCCATGTAGCTTTTTAAGTTTCTTTTGAAACTTGTTTTGCCAATCAGAAATTACCTTTGTTTGTCTTTTAGATTTATGATATGCCATGATTTTTAATATTATTTTCCGCATCATATCCGATACTGAATCCAACATTAAATCTCCATATACCAAAAATCAAAGTACTAGTGGTATTATGCCACATTATTCCTATTGTAAATAGTTTTAATAGTGATATAACTATACCATCTGCACTCATTATCATATTAAATAACCATCCATCTTTATTCATATGTTCTCCTAAGTCTAAAACTGTTAGTCCATTCTACCTGACATTCCCAATTGGAATCTCCATCAGTATTTTTTAGCATTTTTATTATTTTCTTAGGATTATCAGCTTGTCCATCAACAGATATAACTTTTCTACTAGCATTCTCTATGGCTCCCGAGCCTTTTGCAGCGTATAAACTTAACGCTTCTGTTTTACTATGTTCTCTGCCAACTTGAGATACTTGTATAATAATTACATCCATATTAACTGCCATATTAGATAGGCTATGAGAAATGTATTTAATTTTCTCATGTTCACTCCTACCATAATTTTTAGTATCAATTAAGTCGATGTAATCTACTATTACTAATGATGGTTGCAATTCCTTTATCTTTTGTTGTATCTGGTCAATTGTAGGCGATATTGTTTGAAAGGTAATATGAGCTAAATCATCTTTATGTTTCTCAAATATTCCTTCAAAATTACTATTTACTTCGTCCTTATCTAATCCTGATACAATTTGCAATCCACGTCTATGCATATACCAATCTGCTAATTCTAATGAAAGAAATAAAGTTGGTATTTGCCATTCTGGATTGATAGAGTCTTTTGCAAAGTCAACTCCTAATGCTAAATTTTGCACAAATGTACTTTTATTAGAACCAGTTCTGCCAAATACAGTAATTAGTTCTCCTGGGTATATATCACAATCAATATGTGGCATACCAAGCATTTGTGATAGATTAATTGTGCGACCACTAAAGTCCGTTGTTAATCTTTCTTTTAATTTAGATTGTAGAGTTTCAGCTGATGCTGTGTCTATCATATAATCTTTTCTGCGAAAGTAGATACATTTAGTTTTACAATGTTTTTCCATTATCTCATCTTTACATCCATATTGATAATTAGAATTGTATACACGTTCTACTATCCCATTTATGATTTCTTTATTTAATTGATTTTTGTTCCATTCTGTTAAAATCGATTTTGCATAATAGCTAGGAATCCCATTACGTCTTAAATGACTAACAATTCTCATTCCAGTTGTATTTCTACATCCATCTTGAGGTCCTTGCATCAACATTTGTTGTACACATGGCACTATTGTAGCTGGCTCTCTAACTCTATTTAGATTATCAATTTTAGGAACAGTTGTTTCTATATACTCAGATAATTCTCCTTCACCTAATAAAGTTTGATAAGGAAAAGATAACCTTGGTTTTTTTGCTAATTCTAATATATCATTAGCATCTTCATTCATCATTTCTTTAATAGTTAAAGGAATTTTATATAAGTTTGTTTTTGGATTAAGAGTATGTTGTACACGATACAATGCTGTTCTTATATATACCATATAATCTGCTATTGGAAACATCTTTTTCATAGTATTTTTTACTATATATGGTAAATCAGCAGAAGCTGGAAATTCAAACACATCATTTGTCACTACAATATGATATCCAGTTCCACTAAAATAAGCTTGTATACTTTTATGTGTTACACCTAACTCTTCTAAATCAAATATAATACTACGTGCTAAATCGAGAGTATGTTCATTTGAATTGTCCTTTTTATCAATATCAATTAATACTTTATCTATACTACGTTCACCATAATAATTCTTTAAAGTGTTGTTATTATTTTTAGCAAATTCAACAGCTTCATTAGTATATACATATGCAGAACGATATAAAGCATTGTTTAAATCAATATATTTATATAAGACATTTTTTGGCACTAAAACCCCACGATTAAATGGGGTTCGTTGTGCTATCTCAATATAGTGCATTAAAGATTATCTAATACTGATGGTTTTAAATCATCAATATCAATTTCAACTACAGGAGTTTCTGTAGCTTCTTTTAAATAACCCTTTGATTTCATCCAATCAATATCACCTTGTAACTTTGTCTTATTATCTTCTGTATTGGTATACAATTTATAATGAGCAACATTATAAGGATTTTTACCAGGCTTTTTAGGTTGTTCTTTATAAAAATAACCGATATATTTACCATCAGTTCCAGGTGATTCACCGTCCCATTCAACAGTAAATCGTTTATTTAGATAAGTTGCTATATTATCTATAGCATCTCCATTATCTTCTTCCCAGCCACCATTAATATTTACACCTGCTTTACAACCAATAGTATTAAAGAATGCATACATTCTTTTGAGTACACTACCACCTGTAATTTTACCATTAGCATCTTTTTCAAAACCACCTACAATATTAGCATTTCTAGTATATTTACTTCCATTTTGCAATAAAGTAACTTGAAGATATATATCTGACCAATCAAATAAATCAGATTTATCTTCTATATTAATAATATTACATTCGCATATACCTTTAAAACTAGTTCCTGTAGTTGTAGCTCCATTAGGTTTAAATAACGCCATTTTACTTTTTCTCCTTTTTATATATTTTCTTCCAATCAAATTCCAATACTTGACCACGTAAATGAGGACTTCTTGAACCAGCTTCTAATGAATCATTTGATTTAAATGATATTAATAGCTTTTCATCTTCATCCCTGTATATATAGCCAATTGCATCACAATCTGACATTATCATGTTTTTTAAGCGTCCAGTAATATCAAGGCTTTCAGGCTCTACTATAGCCTGTCCTTCTATTACTGCTTTAGCTGTCTTTCTATGACCAACTATAATAAGATGGTCGCATACATCTTTAAATGCATGTATAGTATTCATTACTTTATCACGTGCTAATCCCCATCCTTTTCCGAATGGTAAATCAGCTAAAGCTTGAACACTATTTTCTTCACATACTGCTGCTTCAGCCCATTGTACTACTTTATCGATAGTATCAATAGCAATATAAGTAAAGTCATGTCCTTGACGTGCTTCTTTTAATATTGATATTAATTCTTTACGATTATTAGCATTAAGTATATGACCTTCTATCATATTAGAACCAGATTCTGTATCAATGATAAGACATTTGTCTAGTCTGGATAACATTGTAGTTTTACCTATTTTGGGAGGACCATACATTAATAATGTACTTGGATTTTGAGAAACAGCTTTTCTCTTTGCTACTTTTAGTACCATTTTGCTCCGTTTCTGAAATATCAAGAGTCGCACTTATGCTCTCCCTCACGCTCAAGGCGATTCTGGAATTACGAACCCAGCTATTGACTCTTGATAATTCAATTTTGTTAAATAACGACCTTTTAATCTACAACAATTATTCTGTTTTTCCAAGAACTAATCCTGGAAATGTAAAGAAGAATTGCTTAGGACAAGGTTCATTATTTAACGTTTTCTTTATAGCATTCGCTATGAATGCTCCACTCATATTAGAACAGTAGGAAGTCGCTTTAGCATTACAAGGTTCATCTTCAGCATCATTATCTGAATACCAAGTGTCTCTATATTGTTTGAGAGTTGGATTCTTTAATGTAAATTGATGATACTCCTCCGCACCCATACGTCCATCTATTAATAGATATGGATTATTAGAACGTTTTAGTGCTATTTCTGCTGCTTCTAAGCGACTTTCCATGCTGTCAAAACCCAACACTACTATGTCACCTTCTCCTAAGGGCTTAATAAATTCAGTAAATCTACCGAATTGTTCAGTTACACGTATTTCTGGGTTAATTTGTTTTAAATGTTCATGTAAAGCTACTACTTTAGGTTTAGTAATATCTTGATAAATATAATAACTTACACCAACATTTTGTACCTCAACTTTATCTAAGTCATACAGAACAAATCTATCTGCTCCCATTCTAGCAAGTTGAGTAGCTGCGGCACTACCTATAGCGCCGCAACCAAGAATATGAAAGATTTTATTTCCAAAATCTTCTATAAGACCTGAACTCCTTTCATTAATTCGCATTCTTTTTACCTCCTTCGATATTAGTAAACATTTCAATAGCATGCGTATAAAGACATTCAGCTTCTATTTCATCTTTAGTGCCTTTTGCTACTTTATCTGAAACTTTAAGATTATATTGTTTTAACTTTTCATTTAGAGATTTAACTCCTTTACGAAAAGCTTTCATTTTAATGCTACCATCAGTTAAATCATCTGATAGTTTATCCATTTTTTCAATACAAGCTTCAAAGAAATCAATAGGAATACCTGTTATTTCAAGTTCATCATCAACATCATCTAACCACGAGTTATATCCATAACTTTGATTATATGAATGTATTTCTTTTTGTTGTTGATTCCATAAATGACCTTGATGACCTACACCTCCATATGTAACAATAGATGTAGTTTCTTTAGAACATAGCTCTTTAACTTCTGCATCTAATATATTATCTATATCATGTTCTTCTTGAAGGAAATTTAATTCTACATTTTCTTCGTGCATAAATGGACTAAAGAATTGAATACGTAACTTATATTCTCTCTTTAAATTTACGACTAAAGATAATGTCCAGTCATTAGCAGGATGGCTTAATATAGTAGCATCATCAGTACCAGACCAAAATGCTCCCATTGTATGATGACTATGCCACCAACAATGTCTTACATTATTACCATGTTTACCTATCATTTTAGAATAATGAATAGCTAGTTCTTGACCATCTAATTCACAATTACCTGATGATATTTCTTGTTTAAGAATAACAGGGTCTTCTAATATAAAGTCTCCATCTTTATCTTCTAAAACAACTAATTGACCACCTATTTCAGATTTAAATTGTCTATAAGCTGATTCAGCATATGTTATGACTTTTTCGAAGTTTTCGCGTGATATCCAGAACTTTTTGTTTTTATTTTCCTTTGGTTTATTAATTACCATATCTTACACCTTCCTCTCTATATTGTAACACTCGTGTATATGTCCAAAATTCACTTTTTGGAGTACCATGCATTGCAAATAGCCAAGCATAATAATTATTCTCTATATCACGTGTTGTTAGTTTTGTTATAGCCTCTTTAAATTTAAGGCCTACTGTTTTATCTACTAATTGAGCCCACATTTCTTTATTATCGTCATGAATACGTGATAAATACCAAGTACGTTCCATCACTTCGTATAATTCGATAATATTATCCATCGTAGGTCCATCTTTATGAAATGCATTTAAAATACTATCATAATCAATCATATCTCTATATTTATGACTATGAGAAGGCAAGTTAAATACTTTTTCTATATTGCTTAGAATCCATGTTTCTGGTTTACTCTTGTAATAATATAAATCAGCGAACATTTCATATACTTGCTTTTCATCAACTTCATCTTTAAGATGATATTGTAATTGACCATATGCTTGAGAAAAGTCCTTATCACATTCATCTATCCAACATATACTATCAAATGTTAATTTAGTATATAATGAACATCTATCTGTGATATCACAATTACTGCAAAACTTCTCAGTAAAAGTTCTCTTTTGCTCTGATGTATATTCCTTAATCTGTCTCTCACATGTATTCTTATCACTAGGTATTATAGCACGTGTTGCTTCATCCCATTCTTTAGGTACTCCAAAATGAGTAGCTGATAATACATTTAATGGAGATGTTGAACCTGCAGTAAATGACCTAGCCCATATATTAACATATGATTTTAGCAGTTCAAAATTACCAGACAATAGTGAACAATAAATATCATTACTTAAGTCACCTAAGCATACATTACCATTGCCATATGAATTAAAATAAGATAATATATCCATATTAGTCCCATAATTCATTCTTCTATAAACAAATGGATGCTCATAAGCTTCATATATAGGAAATTTAGTTGCTGCTATTCCTATAAAGTCAGTTTTAACTATGTGTTGCTTTTTTAATATTCTACGATAATTAATTAATAATGTTATTAAATCAACAGTAAAAGATAATATTAAATCACCATATGGCAATTTAGCATATTCTTTATTCATAGTATTATTAGTAACACTAATATCAATATCACGTATTGCTATTCTTATATTAACAAACCATTCTCCAGGGTTGCTTATTTTAGTATTTTCAGCAACAGCCTCTTGATAAGCCTCCCATGAATCATACATCTGTTCATTATAGCTACCTATAATTTCATTATCATTGCTAATTATAGGATATAATCTAGGTATTTTAAAAGAGCCATCATCATTATAACCATGAGTTCCATATCCTCTTAAACGTCTACCAAAATGTGGAATAGGTTCAATAGATACTTTAACATCATCGCATTGATTGGTGAATTTATCTAATACCTCATGCAGCTCTACCTTAGCTTTTTCTAAATCATCATCAGAATATAATTCTACTCCATTTTTACGAAATTTATAAAGCATCATATCCAATACATCTAAATTATCTTTGAAATTTTGATAATTCCATCTATTTCGCTCTAATAATTTTTGTATACTATTAGCACCTCTTCTTTGTTTCCAATGTGGATATAATATATTATCTACATTATCTTTTATCTTATTATATGTTCCTGGTTGCCATCTAGCAGTTTTAGTTGCTACTAAATCCATTTCATATTTTTCATTAAAACTATTTAATTTTTCAGCAAATTCAGCAAACCCTGATAATCTAGTATAATCTAAATGATTAAGATTTAATTCAGGTGTTTCTGGTTTTTTACTAAAGTCAAAACTAGTTTGTTCAATCATATTTTACCTCGCTTTTTTATATAAGGGGAGATTGTATCACACATCTATCTCGATAGGAAAGGATAAGTATCCCCCCTTATGTATTCTAGTATTAATCAAATAAGCTGATTAGGGATTGAGCCATGGCATATGACGTCTATTGCTAATATTCCATTACTGGACCATAGCTTCACCGTGCTGGCGTGGGTTTCGTACCTAAAAGAACCTTATTTGTACCAATGTGATAATTATTGATTACCACCTCTTTTATTACCTGCAACATGAACAACTCTATCATCTGCTGCAATTGGTGTTGCATCTGAAGCAATTACATCATTAACAGTAACATGTCCTGTTAATTGTAATTCTGCTCTTAATGCACCAACTGTATTTTCTGCATGTGTTTCTGTTGCTGCCATTACAACTCTAGTTGGTTCTAGAGTCATACTACCATTCATTAATTGAATAGTTGTTTCTGTTACTACTGTTTCTGTAGCCATTTGCATCTCTCTTTCTCGCTATTCAGCGATTTGTGAGAACTCTTGTTCTCGTGTTGTTAACAAATTCACCTCTTCTGTGTAATTTGTATGATATATAGCATCATGCCATTTAAATGTTTTATTTGGGCCCAATAATGAACGTGCCATTTTAAAAGCTTCTTCAAATGAACTTTCTTCTTCCCAAATAAAGCCACTATTATTAATAATAGTAATATCTGTTAATTCAATATTTTCTTCTATTAATTCATCTATATTATCAATTTCATCTATAGTTGGACTTTGTTCAGGCACTATTATAGGTTGTTCTATAACATCCTTAGCAAATGTATTCATAAATCCTAAATATAAAGGCATTAAGAATAATATCCATAAGAAAGCTATAAATGCTTGATTGACAATAGTTTCCATTTGTTTATTTAACGGTTTCATGCTTGTCTCCTTGGTTTCTCGGTTTAATAGCAGGAAATAATATATCCTCTGCTAATTTTACGTGTTTATTATTATTATATTTTAACTGTTTAAGCAATTTTTCGCCTTTTTTAGTTAATTGATATAATCTAGTCATAATTAGTACCCTCCTTTTTGTCATATTCTAACAATAAACGTGATATTTGAAAAAAGTCTTCAAATGATACACCTTCACTGTTATCTAATATGTTTAATGTTAATTGTAATGTCTTATTGTTCATTCTAGACATTTTTGCTTTAATATTATCATATTCATCTCTTATGATTTCTATTCTTTGCATTATACTACTCCTTTCTAAATTTGAGGTAAGAGAGCTGAATGAGAGAAATAAGCACTCAGCTCTCTATTATAGAGCATTGCCCTACTAGTAAGTTTATAAAAATAATGGCCATAGCATGATTTCACATACTATTCTAACTATTTTCATATCTTGTGTTACTAAGCCAACTAACAAATAAAGAAATATTAACCAAAATGATAAATATACCTTTTCGCCTGTTGTTACATTAATCCACCATGATTTAATACTATTTAAACGTGATGGTTTCATACTTACTCCTGTTTCACGCTCTATTCTATCGTATAAGCGTGTTTGAAAGCCTTTTGGAGCCTTGATACCCTTTAATGATTTAATCGCCTTAAAATAGGCTTTTTCTTCTTCAGGGGTTAATGGCTTAAATGTCATAGTATCTTTATACTCATCTTCTTCAGACGGATAATCAGGTGACCAGAAATCATTTATTACACAATCACTAACATCTACACCATTTTCTTGTAGTTCTATTACTGCATCTTCCATAGTTTCAGGAATATCATTACATTCCTTTACTAATTTACCTTTTCTAAAATATTTCCAACTCATCTTACTACCTCTACTTTCCGCTATTAGCGTGTTTATTTTACGTGTTTATATTAAATGTGTAGGCATAGAAACCATACTGTTTATCAACAATATGTCACTAAAAGTGCATCGTTTGTGCTTATCTCTTTTAGCTATATCTATGCCTAATTAGTTATTTAGTATTGTAATAAATAGCATACAGTTGCTTTTTACTCTTACTATTAAAAAAACTTTTAGTTCTATTAAATCTATTACTTGCCCAATTAACAAGCTCATATTTATACTTGTATGGACATCGTGGTTTACACCAATTACAGTTACATTTTAAACCTATAATATGATTGTACATAATATTCCTTTCGTTATTATTGTACAGTTATGTACAATATCTATTAAAAAAATAAGTATATAAGACGGGATTTCCTATTTAAAGGGGTTTGTCTACTTAATAGACTTGAGCTTACTTAATGCACATTCTTGTGCAAACCGCTGACACTTATATACTTATTTAAAACTATTTTACCACTAAACTCACAGTTATGTGTGTGGTATATTAAAATAAAGCTATGCTATCCTGCTCATTGGGAACAAGATAGCATAGTCTATATGAATTAGGAAGGATTATACTGATTTAAGATAAATCTACAGAGTCATAATCAGTATATTTATTATTGGAAGATGGAGATACAAAGATTACAGCAGGCTTGTCGATAACTTTCTCTAAGGTAGGCACATTATCGACTAAAGTAATAGAATCTTTGTATGTTTCTTCAATATGGGATACAATCAATTTCGGATAATTGTCATTAACAAAGTCGCATAAGGTGTTAAAATTATCCTGATTGTATCTAAGTTGAGTAATGAAGAAACCCTTATTTGCATTTTCCCCTTTTTGTAAGACTAAAGGTGTACCAAGTTTCTTCATTAGTTTTATTAAAGTTTCCATTATTATTCCTTTCATTGTTATTTATTGTTAGCGAAGCGCCCAGGGGTAAAGCTCGGTCGCTTTCGCATCGCTCATTAGGGCGCTTTTCAATGTCTTTTTACCCCCTATGGCCCTAATTGCGATGGGGTACCGAGCTATATATATCTCGTGCACGCATTCTCGGGCAATTTTTTACATATTGCTATTTTTCAACTAGAATCTTGTATAAACGTGATAAATGAGGGGGGAATAGCTTATAGTGGCTACTGTATATA
>VTLG01014402.1_pt1 | contig 49551 bp, 62 predicted proteins | sample 4694571 | NCBI WGS metagenome assembly VTLG01 (sample SAMN12604809, study PRJNA352737) | marine metagenome | biome: ENVO:00000447; feature: ENVO:00000209|ENVO:00000569|ENVO:01000036; material: ENVO:00002151; isolation source: viral sequences binned using virsorter ... | reverse complement strand
GTGTATAAATATTAGGTCGTTTCTTTAGATAGCTCAGTACTGATACCTGAAACTCTTTAGGGTTCTCTGAATCTATCCTTATCTGAGTAACATCCTTACCAAACTTATCCCTATCAATAGAGTTGTCATGGTCAAACTCACAACCCTCTTTTAATTTGAATTCCATGTTGTCTCCTTTTACTTTATCTTTCTTACTAGTCTCATAAAATCTTTCTCGCTGGTACATGTAAACAGCTTGCCTTTGAAAACTTTATCAGCATGCCTACTCCTATATCTTTCCAAGTCTGGATTAAGCCAGTATACACTGTTACGCTTGGATGCCTCAGATACTATATTTGTACCATCATAGTCACCAAAGAATATAATAGTCCTGTTCTTAAACAGTTGCCACTTAGACATCACTGCTCCTACTTCAGATGGAATAGATACAAATTTATTCTTATGCATATCATATTCCTTAACGAGGCGTGCGTTAGGTGCATCATACATCTCAAGGTCATTCAAATGTACCGCTGATTTTGCTATGTCCATATAGAATGATGCCTCTTCGGAACAACTTGGGGATGTATCAAGTATAAGGACGACACGTTCACGCTCCCTTGATTGTTTGCATGAGTTTATGTTACGCCTTGTTATAGTTCTATATAACAACTCATCAACGTTCCACTCATCATCACCTATAGTAGGCTCACCTGATTTATCTTCAGCAACCTTACCAACCACCACACTCAGTGCATTAGCCAGTCTCCTCTTCCTGAGTACATCCATGTCAAGTTCAAACAGTTTCTCTACAGCAGATGTATTTACCTTATTTCTTTTTCTACCTCCACTCTTAACTTCATTCTTTAATTCTTCATGCCTATCATTCTTCCGCCTAGCAATTTTCTCTGAATCATTAGACCACCTCAACATCTTACGGTCTCTGAATACTGTGTGTTCAACCTCATCTGGATTGTTCATCTTTGCTATTGTAAGAAGGTTCTTATAATTAAATTTATTAGTATGCTTGGTATAAATTCCTTTACCTTTAGGTGACGGTGAGTAGGACTTCTTGATTTTGAAATCATGAGTACTAAATGAAGAGGGAGAGGGTGCAACCTTACGATTGCTCCCCCCTCCATCACCGTCCTGCTGAGACGGGGTACTATTCAAGTCCCAGTTTCTCCAATTCCTCTTCACTCTACTCATTTTCCTAGTGTACTCCCAGCTTGTCTCCATCCTTCAAGAAACTTAAATGATTTCTTAATCATATCATTTGCTTTCTTGTGGTCTGAAGACATTCTCCTGTGATTGATGCAACATACAACTATAATGATATCCTCATACAGTATACAGTACTGATTCGTAGAACCTTTAGCAGACAACAGTCTATCACTAATCCTACTCCATCCGTACTTACTGCATAGTTCATCACCAACAACATAGCCTGGCACCTTAACTGATACATACAAAGGAAACTTTGTAGCTTCGTATGTAATCCAGTCGCCTAATACATATAACAATTCAGAATCAAATGCACCTGTAATCCTGATACTCCATTTAGCAGGAACACCTTTCTTAATTATGTTATACAGTTTCACCTCAAAGCCCTTGCCTTTGTATGTTGTAAGTCTGGATGTTCTTGTAACCTTTGATGATAGTGGTTCCAGTTTAGGCATACAATAATTGTTTGCCCTATCACATCCAGCTGGCGAATGGTTGAACACATAGTATGCATAGTCCTTACTACCTACTAGATGCTTAGCTGTGAACTCACCGTATGCATTAAACCCCTTAATATCTGAAAGCATACACATAACAGATTGTTCAGGTGTAAACCCATCACCAGTACCATAATACCAGTTAATACCACCGTTACCAGCATTGTTACACATGCGGATAAAGTCATCATAGGCATTTGTATTAGCAGGTATGATTACTTCAAAGCCTGCTTCAGCCGTCCATCTAAAGTCTACCTCATATTTATTCCAAGCACGTGACCACTTACCTATTATCTCTTTATCTGTTGCCTTCTTAATGGCGACATCAAGCCGACCTCCGCTACTGTTAAGGGATACAAACTCACACATGTTATTGTATGTAACATAAGGTTCGACAAACATAATCTCACCACTCATGTTACGTTTAGTTGTATTCATTTGCAGTATCCTAGAGTATTTAGCTATGTCCTTCAATAGTCTCAGCTTACCTGATACTATTGCGCCACTACTAATGGTAGCCCAGTGCAAATCAGCAGGATTATCTGTTAATCCTCCATCATTAAGCGCCAGTGCTACCGCATCGGTGTAGTTGTCATCATCATATTCCAGCATACATGTTACATCCTTTGGTGTTACATCCAGCTTTGACATTTCAAATGAGGCATCAATGCACTTTACATCTACAAGATGAGGCATCTTTGCTTCTCCAGTCTTTCCGTCTTTTGCTGTTGGTATCACACCGAAGGCTGATACATCAATCGCAGTACGTTCATTAACCACAGGGTCATTGATGTCCTTATCTTGTGCGCTGCGCAGGAGTTCATGATTCTCAGGAGTCTTTGTGATATACATATACACAAGCTCATCCCAGTCACACTCTGCACCTATACTATTTACTGAGGTAACAGCATCAAGTAACTGTCTGATTTCCTGTATTGTAGCAGGCTTAGTCATACCAGACTGCAATGTCCTATGGTAGAGAGAGAGTACATTTCCAATATGAGGGTGACCTTTGTGAGTAATGCTGAGTGCTTTGCTAACGATATCAACACCAAGAGGGTTAACATCTACCTTAGGAAAGCGTCTCAACAGTGCTTCACTAATGTCCCTTTCATTATTGGAAGTAAAGAAAATAAGCATGTTACTTAAGTTTGCACGTGTACTCCTGCCTGGAATGGACAGCCTACCATACTGTAGAAAATCAAGGAAGAAACCATCAGCAGTAGGGCGTGTCTTATCCCATTCATCAAGTACCAGTATAACCTCTTCCTCATTAGATTGAACTGCTGATTCATAGACTACTGATTCCTCTATTACTATACCGCTTTTAGTTTCTTCTGATGGTAACATTTTAAGTACAAGGTCATCTTCTCTGGTGCCTGGAGAACATTGAAAGAAGAATAGTTTCCTCTTTAATATCTCAGCCAGCATCATGGGAAGGTAACTCTTGCCCGTTCCAGCAGGACCAAACAGGAATGCTCCACCTACAGGCTTGGTTGTAATGGCATGTGATATGCCTAATGCAAACCTCTCCTCGCAGATGTATCCACTCTTGTTTAGTTGTGAGTGCAAACTGTTCACTGCCTTCTTCATAATTCCTCCATCTTTTTCCAGTTTGCGAAAACAACCCAAGCAAGGTACTCATCAAGAATACCTTTAGCTTTGAGTTGTTCTTTAATTGAAAGGAAGTATTGCTTTAGATGTAGCAGGCAATCCTCTCCATTCAAGCTTTTCTTTAAAATCTTTTCGACCTCAGTCTGCTGAGGCTCAGTGAGTATACTATCTAAACTTACTGATTGGTAGGTCAACTGCTATCTTCTATAACTTGTAGCGTTGTAGTACCTCTGCCTCCAAGTGTTCTTGCAGGCATAACATATAACCAACAGACCAAACAAAGTCCAGTCTATTGCATTGATTGTATGTAGAAGTTCATTCATTATCTCCACCTTCTCTCTTCGTGTCTCCACATTTTCCTATAATTCCTCTCTCTTAAGTACAGAGAGAATGTTCTAGCATCACTACACCTCAAGCCACCACCATATCCATAGTGGAGACCTTCCTTCGGTCTTCTGTACCTGATTTGTAGACGGTACTTACTCAATGCCTTCTTCATTCTTTTATTTATACACTTGATTACCCACCTCGTAACAAAGTTATTAGGTATGAGTGTAACCAAATGCTCACAGTTATTGTTCATTGTTTACCTCTTATTTAAAAATATCTGCGATAACATGTATCCTCTTTATATCACTCTTACAGTTATCAAGTATATCATTTGATTCCTCTGATGTTAATATCTCTACATCAGATTGGGACAGTTCCTCTGCCTCAACTACCATGCAAGTATCACAAGTAGCGTCCTGAATACGTGTGTTAAGTACGTTGATAGTGCCATTGATTAGTATGCTGTTGCACTTATCACACCTAACACTGACTGCTGTGCCTGTCTTCATCTACTACCTTTTAGTATTCTCAACTTCTGTGTAGAATATCTTTTTTACTTTTTGTTCTTTAGCAATTTCTTCAAGAGCTATAGTTATTCTTGGTAGGTATTTTATAATAATTTCTGTTGTGTTCTTTAATCTTACTTTTGTTCTCATCCAGTCACTCATTGTTTTTCCTTTCCTTTAAGCTTAGTCACTGTTTAATGTAAAAAAAAATTTCATTCAGTAAGTTTATCAATGTTACGTATATAACTATTGGCAACTGCTATGTCGCCTCTCTTTACTGCACGTGCAAAGCCACGAACGTTACGTGATATATCATCTCTCTTGCGTTCCTCCATAGTCTTGCATAGCATTATCTTATCTGAAGGTACATACTTAACACTGTGCTTCTTATTCTGCTTTGTTTTGTTGGTACTTTCATTGAAAGAGTGCGTAAAGTTATATATCCTTTTGTAATTCTTAACTCTATTGTATACTGTGAGTTTAACGTTAGACTTTGTTTTGTTATACTCACTAATCAATGCCTTGAGTATATTCTCTGAGGCATCACGACAAGTAGTTTTATATACTTTGACTTTACCTAAAGCCTTTACTACTACTTGTCTTTCTTCTACTAAAACTTTAATCACAGTAAGTTTATAATTCCTGTGAGTATAATGTATAAACCAATTACAACTATTAACATAGCAATTGATTCCACTAATGATTGAGTTTGTTTAAACATGTATGTTCCTTTTCTTTAATAAGTGGAGGAGATTATCCAAAGTTAAAGCCCAAATTTCTTTGGGCTTCAACTTGGATTAAGAAACGTTCACTTTTTACGATTCTACTTCGATAGCTTCATCATGAATTAACTTTACAGCTTCTTCAACTTCAGCTTCAACTTCTTTTTCCGTCTTCATGTAGATACGTATAACACGTTTATTACCATTAGAGTCAGTAAAAAAGAACTTTTTCCCGCCACGCTTGGTAACTTCGAATCCATCACAAGAACTTTCACAAAGTTCCACAAAGTCAATACGGAACTTCTTCATCTTATCAGTATCCGCTGATTGGGAAGCGCGCGTTGTACCATCGGAAACAAGCTCTTTTTCTTCCAAGCGTTTCAAGAAACTTAAAGCGCTTTTACGTTCGGTTTCGTCTTCAATTGCTTCCGCTTCCACTTGCATTAAAGCGCGCATCTTAGCGCTAACTTTCGGTGGCTTCTTAGCTTCTTCCACAACTTCTTCCACAACTTCCGCAACTTCCACAACTTCTTCTTCCACTGTTGACGGTAAGTTACTTGCATTAACTTCATTAACTTCTAACGTTGAAGTAGTAGCTGACTTAACAATGTTACGTGCTTTCGCGTTCTTACGTTGTTTTTTCATAACGTTCTCCATTTCCACTTTCATTTTTAAAGAGCATCGAACGTACCCCGTCCGATTTCATCGGAATATACGACATTCTCAGAAATGAAACAAGTACTTAAAAAATCAAACGTTATATGCTTTTCAACCAAAAAAAAGCGCCGATGGAAAGCCAGACGGGGGTATGGGCGCGCGCTTAAAGGCATACACACATTGTAGCCCTATTTTTGAGGTTTAGGGTATACGCAAAAGTAGAAGTAGAGGTATATAGTATATATAGTTTAGGTATACCGTGGTTTACCCTAGGGGGTAAACCCTAAGTTATACTTAGGTATATATATACTATATAAGGAAAAATTAATTTTAGTTGACTTTAGTATACTCTTACAGTAACTTGTCATATGGATATAGAAGTCTTTGATGATGAACCTATTGATTTAGACTGTCCTGGGTTCTTCTACCTATGGTGCTGCGATTGCGGATTAAGGCATTTAACAGTTGTAGATGTAGAAGGAAAGGGCGCAAAAGACTTTAAGAAGTCTGAAGGCAAGATTAGGATTGCCATGTCAAGAGATGATAGGGCAACATCGCTTGCACGTACTGCACAGAACGTAGTTTTGTATAGAAGGAAGCAGAAGGACAAGAAGAAATAGTTTGTATAGCAGGCTAATATCCAATAAGCAGGAATGCTTATATAGCAATAAAGACGAATTCCTTTCATTTCACCCTGATAAGTACATTCATACTGATTGGCGCACGGCGCAGGAGGGCAGCTGGGTTCTTACTGATGATGGTCAAGTATGTAAAGTTCTAAAGAAAGGTAGCTTTAAGCCGCGTTCAGGTAGAAAAGCAGTAGAATACGTCAGGACACTGCTGGGTATGGTGGTGCTTTCTGCTAAATCAAAGCTAAAAGGCAAACCTGTACGTAATATCTACTCATTCAAGGGGGATGCTTACTCTGATAAAGTTAGAATTGACAGGAAAGAGCCTACAAAGCATGAAATTGTCTTTGCAAAGTATGTTGCAAGGGGATTACCGCCTGAAGAAGCATACTTACGCGCATTTCCTACGAATAACATGGGGTATGCGAAGAATTTCTCCAGTAGGCTTATTAAAACAGAAAGGATGTTGAAGTTGATATCAGAAGAAATGCAGGAAGTACTTGATGAAGCAGGCGTAAAGCCTAAGTATCTTGTAGAAAGTACCAAAAAGGTCATAGATAAGGACAAAGCACGTGATTCAGACAAACTCAGGGCTATAGAGACACTCATGAAGTTATGTGGTATGTTCCCAGGAGAGAAGAAGACTGAGTCTTTGACTGTATTCCAGGGTTTTTCAAACGAACAGTTGGAACAATTGCGCTCTACTGAGGTAAAAGCGCTTGCTCATGCTGATAAGCAGATAGAAGGGAAGTAGTCATGTCGTATGGTATAAGTAAAAGCGGCAGTAAGTTCAAGGTAGTGAACAAAAGTACTGGAAAAGTTAAAGGTACGCACAATTCCCGCACATCTGCAGAGAAACAGAGAAGACTTCTTAAATCTATTAATAATGCAATGAAGAAGATAAAGATTATACTGCCTTATAGGGTTTTGAAGAGCAATACCAATATAACGCCCATACCTGAGTGGACTATTGATGAAAAGTATAGACCTACCCGCAAACAAAGATGAGGTACTGAGCAAGTCATTCAACGACTTGCTGTACTTTGGCAGGGCATTCCTGCCTAAAGACTTCCTCAATAAGAGTTCATCCCCTCCATTTCACTACGAAATATCTAAAAAGCTTATATCTACTAAGCCAGGTGCAAGGATATGTAATATACTACCAAGAGGCTTTGGTAAGTCAATCTTAGCAAAAGCAGCAATTATGCATAAGATATGCTTCTCATCAAAGGATGAACGCAATTTCATAGCATGGGTGGCTGAGGAGCAGGGACAGGCAGTAGACCATCTCAAGTATATACGCACTCATCTTGAGTATAATGAGATGATACGCTACTATTTCGGCACATTGGCAGGGGATGCAGTAGGAAACAGGTGGACTGAGAAAGATATCGTTACTTCTAAGGGAGACAGGATTATTGCTAAAGGTACAACGCAGAGGTTAAGAGGGCGTGCTGAGATAGATGTAAGGTATACTGGAATCATTCTTGATGACTTTGAGTCTGAATTGAATACGAAAACACCTGAAAGGCGCAGTGAGATTAAGAAATGGGTAGTATCTACGGTTTTCCCTGCACTTGAGGAGACTCCTGGTAATGAAGGCTGGATATGGCTTAGTGGTACAATTGTGCATTATGATAGCTTTCTTCAGATGATTGTTGATGGTTCGGCAGAAGCAAAGAAGAATGAGAGAGATTATCCATGGGATGTTACGTTTTACAGGGCTATAGAGGATGGAAAGCCATTATGGAAGGACCAGTTCTCATTAGAGAAGCTTGAAAGGAAAAAGGCAGAGTTTACAGAAGCAGGCTTGATTAACAAGTATGCGCAGGAGTATATGAATGATGCGCGTGATATATCATCAGCTTCGTTCAAAATAGACAGAATACAGTATTATAGTGGAACTTTTGATGCAAAGAACAAGTTTACGTATCTCATAAAGAATGATGAGGCTATTCCAATCAATGTATACCTTGGCGTTGACATTGCAGCAACCGCTACTGAAACATCTGACTATCAGGTTATCGTTGCCATGGGCATTGATTCAGACAATAATAGGTACGTTCTTGAGTACTTCCGTGAAAGAATCCCAACATTTGATGTTCCTGAGAAGATTATCGCAATGGCTAAGAAATATGCTCCTGTTAGGAGAGTTACGATTGAAACTGTTGCTGCGCAGGAGATGGTAAGAGATATGGTTACACGTATGGCAATTCAGGACAGAAGACTGATTCCAGGCATATTTAAGGGGATTAAGCCCCCAGCAGGCATAAAGAAGGCTGATAGGCTTGAGACATCACTAGGACCTATAGTGAATACGAAGAAGCTTTACATCAAAAGAGAGATGACAGAGATAGTGGATGAGTTCTTTGAGCATCCAGTTCCAAGGCATGATGATATACTTGATGCCCTTTACTATGCAGACTACTATGCAAGGGCTCCTAGGAGTTCAGCAATGGATATGGATGCATATGGAAAGCGTGAAGAAAAGAAAGGAACTGTGAAAAGGTACTATAATTGGCTTACTGGTGCGAAAATATAATTTTTATGTTGTATATTACCTTTATATTGTTTATGCTATATATGTGTAGTTTTAACTATTAACCGAAAGAGGAATGCATTGAACGGACCAGTACCTGAAACTCAGTATCCTGGCTATCAAATCCCAAAGGAAAGTCTTCTTCAATATTTGGAAACATTAAAAGACCCATTTTCAGAAGCTCTTAGTACAGTAGCCAAGAGTGCAATTGAAGGTGGTCATGGTGAATCTGAGTCTGAGTTTCCTAATTGGCAAGATATTTATAATAAAATAAATGATGAGCAGATGGTTATACACTTAGATACTGGTAGAGTAACAGCAGAGGGTGGTGCTCGTGCATTTACTACACCAGGACTCACAACTGCTACCCCTGATACAATATTTATGAATGAACCTACTGTAGGAGGTACAGGAAGTGAGAAGTATTGGGAAATGATGGATGCTATTCTACCTGAATCACAAAGAAAGTATAATATGGGCATTGGTGTTGGGCTTGGTGAAGTATTACCTCATGAATTGATACATACTAATATACCTGGTAAAAAACAGTTTGTTCATGGTGCTCAACAGTCACGTCCTCATGAACGGGAGACATTTGGGAAGTGGATTAGAGCTGGAACTGAATTTGCTCCAGTTCATACAAATGTATTTAGACAAGGAATAGAGGAAAGTATGTTTCCAGTTATGGAAGAAGGAGGTATTTCTGGTGAAAGCACTCCTGGGTGGAGTATTTTGCAAGATATATTTGAGGGATATAAGGATTGGAAACTTCCTAAAGAATGATTGATAAAGACCCTAGAGCAGAACTGAGTCAGGAGCTATACCGAAAGTGGCGTGATGCTCGTGCTGACTGGGATACTAACGCAAGGAATGATATAGACTTCTATCTTGGTAATCACTTTACCAAAGAAGAAGCAGATGAACTTCAGTCAAGGAATCAGGCAGATGTGCCCATGGATAGGATTTCACCTGCTATTGAGAAGTTTAAGGCGTTCCTGACATCTAAACCCCCAGTATTCACAACATCTCCAAGAGAAGACTCTGATGCTAAGATGGCTAAGGTATGGCAGACGATACTTGGATATGTGTGGGATATGTCAGATGGAGATGCCCAGATGAAATCAGCGCTCCATGACTATGCTATAACAGGACTTGGCTATTTATATGTGTATTTGGACAGGGAATCAGATTTTGGTAGGGGCGACATAAAGTTCACCCATGTAAATCCCTTCCGTGTGTATGTTCCTCCATCATCCAGAGATAGATGGTTCGGTGATGCTGAAAGCATCATTCTTTCTACTATCCTTACTGGTGAGCAGGTTGTCGCCCTATACCCTGAATTAGGTCCTCAAGTAGATGAAGAGACAGGTGAAATGACTCCTGGGCTCATTGAAGAGTTGGAAGCGTACAGTGAAGAGGACTATCCTGATGCGCAGAATAAGATTACTCAACAGGTATTTACACCTGCTGAGGTTAAAGATTTAGATTCAAGTACAACAAAGTATCAGGTACTTGAAAGGTTTTATAAGACACAGGTTCCATTTTACAGGATTACTATTGGTAAGCCTAATGGACAGATGCCGCAGGAGCTGGTTCTCTCTGAGAATGAGTTCCAGATGTACCTTCAGGACAATCCTGGTATATTTGAGCAGGGAGAGGCACAGTTTGAACAGATAGCACAGACAAGGATTGGTGTTACATCAAGCCTTGGGCAGATTGTATTAGAAGAGTATGTACTGAATATTAAGGATTATCCTCTTGTACCTCTTCCGAATAACTGGTCTGAGACTCCATACTCAACATCTGACGTATCAAGGGCAAGACCTATGCAGAGACTGCTCAATAAGCTGTGGTCTCTTGCACTGTCACATGCACAGGCATCAGCTGGGTTGAAGCTTCTTGTTCCTGTTGGTTCTGCAATACAGGGGCTTGATAGGCTTGAGCAGGATTGGGCTAATCCGAATGCTGTTATTGAGATAGATACAAGCCAGGGTGAGCCTCACTATCCAGCTCCAGTACCTCTTGCAGCTGAATTCTATAGACTTATACAGCAGTGTGAGCACTATATTGACTTCCTGTTTGGTATACCTGAGATGATGCATGGTTTTCCACAGCAGGCACCTGAGACAATGAAGGGTACTGAGAGAATGATAGCGCTTGGTGCTGAGAGACCTAAGTCAAAGATGAGAGATGTTGAGTTCAGTGTTACAAAATTGGGTCGTGTTATCTATGGTCTTGCAAAGAATCACTACACATACCAGAAAATGTTCAGACTTGTTCAGCCTAACAATGATATATCTGAGGTAACAGTAAATCTGTACGATGATACTGTAGGAACAATTACTGACATTAAGCGTGACAGGAACAATATTTGGCAGCACGATGTAAGAATTGTGCCAGGGTCTACACTTCCCTCTTCCAAGTGGGCAGAGTTTGGTGTATATTTGGAGGCGTATAAATTAGGATTGATTGATAGGGTAGAGGTTATTAAGAAGAATCCAGAATTATTTGATAAGGCTGGTATACTCCAGCGAATGAGTGAAATCGCTCAGTTGAAGCAACAGTTAGATGGTGCTCAGCAGCAGGTTAAAAAATTGCAGGGAGACCTGCAGACATCAGAGAGGGAGTCTGTACATAGCAAGAAGCAGGTTGAAGTTGGTAAGTTCAAATCTCGTCTTCATGATATACTATCAGACGCTAAAGCTGATAACAAAGTAAAGGTCAACAAACTAGCTAACATGGTGCAGCTTGAATCAGAGAGATTGCGTGGCGCAGAAAAAGAGATTGAATCCGAAATGAGACGAGAGGTTCAGCCCTTCGGTACGCCTACCAGTTTACCTCCTGAGTTTGAGACATCGTAGAAGGAGAAAATATGACAACAGCAGAGGCAAAATCCACCGAAGACTATATTGCTGATAGCAGTGGTGGTAATGCAGGTGAACAGGTGTTTGAACAGGAAGCAGGTGCCCAGGAGCAGAGTCAGGAATTTGAAGATATTCCAGTTGCTGATAATGCAGGGAGTGAATCAGTACCAGTAGATTGGCAGGACGAAGCAAAAAAATGGCAGTCTATGTACGATAAGTCACAGGCTGATAAGAATAAACTTGAAGGTGCTGTACAACAGTACGTTAAGTCTACTGAATCAGCTGGTGCCAGGAATGCTCAAGCCAATAGTCAACCAGCATTAACTGAAGAAGAGTTTAACCCTTGGGATGCGTACTATAAACCTGAATCTAAGTCTTACAAATTTCGTGCAGAGCAGGAAAATAATAGGATTAATCAGGCTGTAGGAACGCAAATGCAGCAATTACAGGAACAGGTAGTGGTACAGAATACAGTCAGTGAACTGAAGAATACGCATAATATGAATCCTAACGAGATTCGCGAATTCCTTGGCTTTGTCCAGCAGCCTAAAGAGGCAGTGCCTCTTGAATCTCTGGTAAAGTTATGGCGCGATAACGGTGGCATTCATACTAATGCAGCTCCTCAGACTTCAACTGAAGTAGCACGGTCTGTTCAGACTTCCGCACCTCGCAGTGCAGGCGTCCTTCAAGGACAACCCGCAGCTCAGCCTAAAAATGAAAAGGATAAGATGTGGGATGCCATTGTGAGTGCTGGAGGTCGAAGTAACGTTTTGTAATTAATAAGAAAAGGAGAATGTAATGGCTTTAAATTCGACTATTAATAGTGGACAAGTTGGCTTTTCTACTCCTGGTGCAGTCATTGATACTACTATACCATCAAGAAGACTGTTTGATTTTAGCGACAGAGTTGCTGAACTTTCACCAGATGAATCGCCATTCTTTGTTTACTTGTCAAAAGTAGGAAAAGTGCCAACAACAGATTCTCAGTTTAGATTCTTAGAAGATAGAACCAAGGTTGAAATGACAGACAGGAGTTTCTTGCTTAAAGGTGCTGAGACATTAGTTGCCGAAGGTAGTGACATGAGTCTTATTTTTGATACTAGTGGTGGAGCTTATGTTCAATGGTTAGTACCAGGAATGGTTGTAGCAATTGGAGATGTTGATGGAAATAGTGTTCCTACGACTGCAAATGTTCGTATTAATACTGTAGATAATTCTACATCTACATCTCATACAACTTGTGCTGTAACATCCATATCTCATACAGCCACTTCCAGTACACTTGCTTTAGCAGATAATTCAAAGTGTACTGTTATTGGAACTTCTTTCAAAGAAGGTACAGGTGCTCCAGATGTATGGTCTTCAGAGCTTGACAATGAATATGGATATACTCAGATATTCAAGACGGCTTGTGAGATGTCTAATACTGCAAGGGCAACTGTCTATCGTGGTTATGCTGACGAATGGCAGAGAATCTGGAATCTTAAACTGAGAGAACATAAGATTGATATCGAAAGAGCAATGCTTTTTGGACAAAGAGGTACTGCTGGAGGTATTCAGTATACCGAAGGTATTGTTGGAAGTACAATAGCTGCAGGTTATGGAAATATTGTTAATGATGGTTCTCAACTATCATACAATGAAGGTGTTCCATACTATAAATCTAATGCAGTTGGCGAGTGGAGTTATGATGATTTATTAACTGATTTTGAAGTAATCTTTGACCCTGCAAGGGGTGGAGGTTCTGCTAAATTAGCACTGGCTAGTTTGCCTGTGATATCTCATTTCAACAAACTTGCTTCAAGTAATACTTTCCTTGGAAACAGTTTAAGTAGTCAGGCTCCATATCAATTCGAGAGAAGTTCAGGAACGTTTGGACATCAGATTACTAAAGTTGAGACAGTACACGGGAGCTTATCCCTTGTGAAAGAACCTCTGTTTAGAGGTTTTGCGTCTGGCTTTTGTATGCTAGTAGACCTTGACCATGTATCTTACAGACCTCTTGTTGGTAATGGAATCAATCGTGATACTTCTATAACAACTAATGTGCAACAGGCTGATGAAGACTTGCGTAAAGACTTAATCCTAACGGAAGCTGGTCTTGAAGTTTCTCTTCCTGAAACCCATGCACTGATTAACTTAGAAGGAGTATAAGATGAGAAGTGATAAGTTAAATCAAAATAGTGCATCGTTTGTAGGCAATGACGGCTTTAGTGAGCTTGGTGGTGTTAAGAAGATTCTTACTTTTGGTGGAGACTGCAAGGAAGGTAGGCTAGATAGTGCTACAACACAATATGCTGATGCTGATATTATTCAGTATTGTGGTGCTTTTGATGTTACTAATCCAGCAGGTATGCATGATGCTATTAAAGTAATAGTAGATAAGGTTTCATTTGTTTGTACAACTGCAACTGGAACTACTATGACTGGACATGTGTCAGCAGGTACTTCGGCTAATGAAGCAGTGAATGGTGCTGTTACAGGCGCAGTTGAGCTTTTTGGTGCTGGTGCAACTCAGTTATCACCAGAAGGTTATGATTTAGCCACAACTGCAACTGAAGCTGATAAATGCAATTTTAATTCAGCTAATGCTTGTGATTGGGCGGCACCTAATATCATACTTCCCGTTGCTACTAAGTATGTATATATGTGTACAAATACAACCATTAACCATGCAACTAACTTTACTGCTGGTAGATGGAATCTTGTAATCGAATACACCGTAGTCTAATCCGAAACAATAAGGGTTAACAGTTTTGTAGAACTGTGGGGTAAGTCGTATAAAGGGCTTACCCCAAATCTACTAAGATTTTTTTAGCAATTAACAAGCCCATTCACGCACAGCCAGTGCTTAGGGCAGGAGGCAAATATGGCAAACTTACATGCATTTACAGTACAAGAAGCATTAAACGCTCAAGGTTCAGGTGGTCAATGGACAGTTAATACTGTTGTAACGGCAGCGGCTGCAGATGGAACTGCAACAAATTTAGATGTATCAGGCGCTCATCAGTTAGGAGTTTATGCATCTCATCCTATATGTTTTAACTTTTCAAATGCTGACAGTGGTACTGTTAGTTCTGCTAATGACTTAATACTTCCAGGAAGAGCTTTAGTATTCCTAACAATACCAAAAGGGGTTGGTGAATCGGTATATTTTAATTATACAAGTTCTACTACTGCTACTCCAACTGTAAGAACAGTGGAGGTATAACATGCTAGGAATTATTAAATCTGCTGGAGCAGATATAAGTGACTCTAGGACAAACATAGGTCTTGGTACAGACGCTCTATTTGAAGATGCAGGTTCATCTTCTAATATAGCAATTGGTGCAGCTGCTTTAAACAGCACCACAGATGATGCTCAAAAGAATGTTGCAATAGGAGAGAACACCCTTACTACTCTTACAACGGCTGATAACAACATAGCCATTGGTTATGGAGCAGGTGATGTATTAACAACTACATCTGATATAGTTGCAATTGGTTTTAGTGCAGGTGGAAGTATCAACAGTGCTGATGCTGATGGGACAGTAGCTATTGGTAGCTTAGCAGGAGCTGCCATCACATCTGGTCAGCAAAATACATTTATTGGATACAAAGCTGGATATGAAAATGCCATAGGTGATTATAACATAGCTATTGGATATGAGGCTATGGATGATACTCTTGCTTCTCTACAGAATGATAAAAATATAGCTATCGGTGCTGGTGCTATGGGTGGTACTTGGTTAACTGCAGCTTCAACAGACAATGTAGCTATTGGGCATAGGTCTATGTATGGAGCTATGAACGGAGCTTTATATAATACAGCAGTCGGTACAAGTGCTTTGACTGGCATTACTGAAGGTGATGGGAATACAGCAGTTGGTTATTCTTGTGGAGATGCTATAACTGATGGAGAATTTAATACGCTATTAGGTAGGCACGCTGGTGGTGCTATTGTGGGTGGTGACCAAAACACATTTATAGGTAATTATGCTGGAGCTACTACAACAGCTGCAGGATATTGTGTTGCACTGGGTTCACAAGCCACAAATGCACTTATGACTACTGCTGCAAATGGTACAGTTGCTATAGGATATCAGGCACTCAATGACCTCACAGCTGGTGCTAAAAATACGGCTATAGGGTATCAGGCAATGGCATTAGCTACCTTGTCAGTCAATAATGTCGCTATAGGTTATCAATCTATGGATGCTATGGTGGGCGATGATGCAAATAATGCTGGAAATTATAATACTGCTGTTGGCGTTGATTCGATGGGAGCTGTTAATGCTGGCACTCACGATGATGCAAGGGCAGACCAGAATGTTGCTATTGGTCACAATGCTTTGCTTGGTGGTAGTTTTTCTGCAGCCGACAAAACAATATCAAACAATACTGTGGTCGGGTATAACGCATTAGATGGTTCAGGTACTAATGATATTGATGATTGTGTTGCTGTAGGTCACGCAGCTATGACTGGAGCAGTAGAAACCACAGCAGCAGGCACAGTAGCTGTCGGTAAATCTGCTCTTACAGCCCTCACGTCTGGTGATGGGAATACGGCGATAGGGTATCAATCACAGGATGCAAATACTACATCGGGTAAAAATACTTCTGTTGGGTATAGTTCTTTAGGTGCTGTATCTACAAGTGGTTCAAGCACTGGAAATACTGCTGTAGGTTATGATGCTGGATTAGGAATTACTACTGGTCTTTATAACACTTGTATAGGTTGGCAGGCTGGAGACACAGGTAATGCGACTGGCAATACCTATGTTGGACAAGCGGCTGGAAGTGAAGGTACTGGTAATTATTGTGTTTTTGTAGGAATGTCGGCAGGTGACGCTGGAGTTAATACACAAGCTGGAACTGTTGGCATCGGATACAAAAGTTTACAAGCTCTCACATCTGGTGCTGGGAATTTGGCTATTGGGTATGAAGCATTAAGTACAGCTACTGATGCAATTGGTGTGGTAGCTATTGGATATCAGGCTTTTAAAGATTTAACATCATCTGGGAATACGGATAGTGTTGCGATTGGTTATTTAGCTGGGGCTGAATCACTCTCAGTAGATGGTGCTGTATATATTGGTGGACACGCTGGAGAAGTTCATACAGGTGGTGGTTATAATACTGTAGTTGGGTCACGAGCCTTTAAGGATACTGATGCTGGTGGAACATCGAAAGGCTCAACTGGGAATACTGTACTTGGCTATGCTGCTATGGGTGGAACTTGGACAAATGTTTTAGTTGAGAATTGTGTAGCCATAGGTCGCGATGCTTTAGATGGTGCGTTAGCTCACGCAGATGTTAGTGGTACAGTTGCAATAGGGAGGGATGCACTTGGAGCACTCACGACTGGTTCTGGCAATACAGCCATTGGGTATCAAGCAGGATTATTAAATACAACTGGAGCGTCTAATACATATATTGGATATGCTGTCGCTGACGCAACCCACGTTGATTCTACTGGTAATGTAGCGATAGGAAAAAATACTTTTGGTGGAAGTCATACTGGAAGTGCTTCTGTAGGTAATACTGCTGTTGGAGAAGGTGCAATGGGGTCTGGTGCGTTGGATGGAGTTACTGGTGCTACTGCATTAGGATATAATGCACTCGCAGCCCTCACGACTGGTCCTGGGAATACGGCAATTGGGTATCAAGCGATGGCGGCTCAAAATACTGGTTTAAGAAATATCGCCATTGGATATCAAGCTATGGATGCAGCCGCTAGTGCTGAAAAGGATAATATTGCCATAGGTGTTGATGCATTAGGTAATATGAACAATACTGATTCTGATTATAATATAGCGATTGGTAATTATGCTGGGGACGGTATAGGAACAGTTGGAGGGACTCAAAATATATTTATGGGATATAGTGCAGGTGGCGGAACTTGGGCAACTGCTGATTCAACTCATAACGTAGCTATAGGTAATAATTCAATGGCTGGAGCTATGAACGGGGCATTATATAATTCTGCTCTTGGATACGAGGCATTATCTGGAGTCACTACAGGTGACCACAATACTGCCATTGGTAGACAGGCTGGTGACGTTATAACAACTGGTCTTTATAATATAATTATTGGGTCAAGTTCAGATGCAGGTGCCGCTGATGCAGAAAATCAAACAGTAATTGGATATGGAGCTACAGGCGTAGCAGACAACTCAGTAACACTTGGTAATTCTTCTGTAACTGCTGTGTATATGTCATCGGATAGTCAAGCATTAGTTCATAGTGCTGGTATTCAATTTGCAGCAACTCAAGTAGCAAATGCTGGAGCTAATGTACTTGACGATTATGAAGAAGGTACTTGGACTATTGCTGTGACATGTGCAACAAGTGGTACTTATACACTTAATGCTAGCTTTCAAACAGGTGCATACACAAAAATTGGCAGAGTTGTTCATGCTCAGGGGTATGGTTCAGTAGCTTCATCCAGTTCTCCTTCTGGCGACACAAGAATCAGTTTACCTTTTGCCTCATCTGACCTTTCTCAATATGCTGGTGTCACTACTGGCTCTATTGCGGTATATCAAATGAATTTTACTGGAAACTTTTATTCTATTGAATTAGCAGAAGGTAATTCGTATTTCAGAATTGTGGAAATAACCGATAATTCAGGAGCAGATTACATAGAAGATGCTGAATTAGCTGGTGATTTCTATTTTAACATAACATATATAGTATAGCGGTATAATTCTTAATTAGATAATTAAGTGGAACAAATAACAACAAGGAGTCAAGAATGGCTTTAGAAAAAGTAATAACCTATGATTATGAAGTAAGAGGCGAGTTCAAACAGATTAATGAACGTACTAAAACAAGCATTATGGAAGATGGCAAGGAGCTTTCTTTTTCATATCACAGGAGAGTCTTAGCACCTGATGCTGATGTGTCAAGTGAATCTGATGAGATTAAAGGTATGGCATCTGCTCTTTGGACAGATGAAGTAAAAGCAGCTTGGGCAGCTAAACAAGCAGAATAATAAATAACAGGAGAATAATATGAATTGGTCAGAATACAGCACATTGAAGTCTGGAAGCAAAGTTTCATTTGCTGCCGATAAAGTGACTACTAAAGAAGCTGTTGAAGAAGTTCAAGACTCAGATGGTAAAGTCATTCAAAAGGCTGAAGCCAAAGAGGAGCGTGAGTTTGTAGTCCTTGCTCAGAAGAGTTGGGATGGTCAGACTGGCGAAGCATTGGCAGATAGTAAACGTGAATACTCTCTTTCAGATTTAGAACGAGAAAAAGCAAGTTTCGATGCTGATATTGCAAGACTTCAGGCACAGAGCGATGGGCTGAAAGCAGCTATCGTAGATTTCAAAAAAGTATAAATAACAACAAACAAACAGGAGAAAACAATGGCTAAAAAACAAAAAGAAGAGCCGATGGTTAATATCGAAGGCAAGGACTATAAAGTAAGCGACTTAACCCCAGAACAGGTAGACATGGTTAATCATGTTGCAGACCTAGATAATAAACTGCGTTCAGCACAGTTCAATCTTACGCAGATGCAGGGTGGTCGTAAGTTCTTTATGGATATGTTAAATGAAGACCTAAAAGATGATAAGCCAGAAGCTAATGGTAAGCAAGAAGCTAATTGATGAATGAGTAGATGCGTACACTGTGATGCTGACAATGCTGAATGCTGGTTTTATTGCAGAAGCTGTGGTAAACGTGCATCAGTTAGTAAGTTTGGTACGAATCTATGGATGAGGACCGAAAGAGGCAAGAGAACTGACATAGAGTTCAGGACACAAACAATGGATGAGTCTGTTAATGAAATGAATAAGGAAAGGAATATTGGATATGGCAGGTAAGAAAAGGTATACAAAAGAATCTAAAAAAGCTTTTAAGAGCAGGAAGAGTAAGAAGGGCTCAGCCAGAACAAAAGCTAATAAGGCTGCAAAGAAGAAGTATGGTAGATAGTAATGCCTAGAAGTGGATTTGATGAAACCTTTGCTCAAGAGATTGAAGCATTAACAGGCTTTCAAGCTAGTTCTGATACCTCTTATGTAGATGCTGATAGTAATGTAAAGTACAGGGAGATAACTACACAGTGGTTATCTGCTGGTGCTAAAGAGCTCATGAATATGATGCCTAGACCAATGCTTGAACTCTGTGCTGTTGAGAAGTCATTCACTGCAGGTACTCCAGACCAGCTTAAAAGTACTAAGATATTCAACGTTACAAGGGATTATAATACTAGGAAACTTCCTTGTAGAAGGATAAATTCTAAGTTTAAAGATAGGTATAATTCAGGTAATAGTATTCATCAGCCTACTAATAATGACCCTGTGTATTGGATAGAGAATTCTACTATTGATGCATTGCCTGATACTAGTACTATTAGGTATTCTGAAGTACAGTATCCTGCTGTTGAGTATAACTATACTGGTATAGGTAGTACTACTTTAACTCGTGTTGACGCACAGCCAGGGACACAAGGGGCTGATGCTTCTTATACTGGGGATGTATTTTATTCTGTTGCACATGGTCTTGCAACTGGAAATAAGGTGATAATCAGTAATACTGCGCTGGATGCAGATAGTTCTGAAGTAGTTAGTATGGAAGGATTAACTGGAAGGGTTACTAAACAAGGAGCTGATAGATTTAATATAGATGGTGTAACGTGGAGTGAAGACTTTACATGCAATATTACTAAGATTGGAGGTTTTCCTGAGGACTTTGACTATCTTATAACTCTTTATGGAGCAATGAAAGCATTACAGTTTCTAATGAGGAAGAAGAAGGATGAAACAATAGGTAGTCAGTCTACTGATGCTATCCTTGTCTTGATTGATTCTGCTATTGATAATATAACTGTATATCAACTTGATGAGACTTCTAATTTTGACACTACTATAAATCAATCTAATATTGTAAAGGTTAAGGATGCATTGGATAATGCTAAGGCATTAATAGACGATGGTGCTAATTCACCTACTGGTAATGCTTCTGCTGATGCTGGTAGTTATCTTCTTGATGAAGATTCAGAGATGGTTAAGTCTACATTAGATGTAGCAATGGCAGAGTTGAGACGCGCAGAGTCTCATATTAAGGAATGGGATACTTTAACAGCTACATTAATCAGGCAGGCAACTGCATTTATTGAATCATTAAAGATAAGGCTTGGTAAAATGAAACAGGAATATGATTGGTTTGTAGGACAGCATCAGTTATTGAAATCAGATTATGATAGAGGTATAAGTATAATGCTTGGTAAGCCTCTTGGTGAAAGCAGGGGCAGGTAACAGTGGCAGCTCCTCATTCAATAGGTGTTGGGAATATTATAAGTAGGGTTCGTGCTGTATTTCCTGACGCTCCTGAGAGTTATGTTATTATGCTTGTAAATGATGCTCTTGTTGAGCTTGGTATGTATCAGACAAAGTTCCTTAATGCTAAGCTTACTATAACTGCTGACCAAATGTGGTATGATATTAGTGATGCTTCGGTAGATTCATCTGATATTGAATATAACTTAAAATTAAATAAACTATCAAAGGTAGACGTTATGGATAGCGATGGTGATTATATTCGTATCCCTAGGCTCCTTGATAAAAACATACTTCTTTCTGATTCTGACTCAGAAGAAAGTGCAATAGAATATCCAGGTTAATATGGCAAGTAATATTACATATCCAGATAAGAGTTGTTTATGGTTTATCGAAGGCGATAGGCTTGGCATAATCTCTAATGTAGACAGTTCAGGAAATACAAGGACTACAGCAAGAAAGCAGTGGAAAGCAATATCTGAAACTGTAAAATATGGTATGCTTCTTCATTACTGGTCTGAGCCTGACAGTGTAACATCTATCACAAGTGTGCTTGATGTTGATAATACATTGCATTCTGCTGTTGTGAACTATGTGAAGTGTTCATTGTATATGGATAGAGCTGGTATGAGTCAAGGTGATGCTGGTGCTGTAGCCATGAGCCTTTCAAGGGAGCATAGAAAGCTATTTGATAGAGATGTCAGGAAGTATGGACAGCGTAAGAATAGTAAAACAGGAGGATTAAGAAGTCTCGTAATTCCTGATTTAAGGTAACAATGAATGTTAGAGATATTCGCAGAGTATGGAATGATAGGGCTTGTAGGGCTTTTGTTTGCTGGACAAGTCGTGTTTTTACAGAAAACACTTATGGCTAAACTTGAAGAAATAGAGGATATAACTATCAAGCTTATAGACAGATGGAATCGTTCAGATGAAAGAGCAGAAAGACGACATGAAAAAGCTGTGGATGAAATGAATCAGATAACAGACGATATAAGTTTTCTTAAAGGTAGAATCAATGGAGGAGGTAGTCGTGGATAGTCTTATACTACAACCTCTGACTATTAAGACTCCAATTGTAGAGATTGAAGCTGACTATGGCAATCCTCTGGTAGATGGTACTGTTATTCTTCTAGTATTAGGTGGACTGTACATAGTGAAAAAGATACTTGAGAAAATAGAGAGTGATGAATCATAAAGAAGTCACAGAATATCGTACTATTTTACAAGAACGTGTAGCAAGAATTGAAACGACCCTTGGTATTGGACTGCCTCAGATTAGCGGTTCATTGGATAGGATTAATAAACATCTTGAAAAGCTGAATAATAGAACTTCCAAGTTAGAAGGTTGGAAACAATGGGTGGTAGGTGGTATGGCAGGACTTGGATTAGTTATAACCTTAATCAGATTAGGAGTAATATAAATGGAATGGATAGTAGCAAAGTTAGGTGGAACTGCAGTAGGATATGCAGCAGGTGGTATTGGTGCTGTAGTAATTGGATGGACACTAAAGAAGATTCCGAACGCAACAATTAAAGCAAAGTTTGGCAAGTTCATGTATGGTCTTGGGGTTACATGTACATTGGGTATGTCAAAGTGGAAGTGGACAAAGAAATTTTGGAATAAAACTATCGAACCTTACGTAATAGATGCGGTAGACAATATAATCGCAAATGGTATAAAGTCTTTTTGTGACGGTATGCGAAGTGACAATTAAAGGAGTAAAGTATGGCTACGACTATATCTAATGCTACATTAACAGTAACACTAACAGAGGCTGTTAGTCTAAATGGTTCTCCACAGGGCTCTACTAATTCTTTTACTATTGCTGCAGTTGATGAAGTCTTTAAAAGAATAATTAATTGTGCGGCTAGTAATACAACTACTATACTAACATTTGCTGCCGCTAATCATACTTCAGCAGGAGCTATAGTTGTTGGTGATGCAAAATATATTCGTATAACTAATAAGGACGATACTAATGCAGTAGAAGTAGCTATGGTGGGTGCTGCTACATTATATCAGATAACACTTGCAGCAGGTCAAAGTCATGTACTTGGTAGTCCTGATGATTTGATGTTAGCAGAGGCTGATACTAGTCCTAGTTTCGGAACAATGGCTGATGTTGCAAGTATTCAGGTAAATCCTGGTAGTAATGCTGTTGAGATGGAAGTATTTGTGGCTAGTGCATAATGCCTAGGTTTGGAACAAGGTCACGCAATGCGTTGCATAGTTGTGATGAAAGATTAGTAAAGGTATTCAATGAAGTTATCAAGACGGTGGATTGCTCTGTACTTGAGGGTCACAGGGATAAGGATAAGCAAAACAAGTATTATGAAGAAGGTAAGACAAAACTTAAATATCCCCTTGGTCGTCATAATGAAGTTCCCTCTCGTGCTGTTGATGTTGTTCCTTATCCTATTGATTGGAATGACCGCGAAAGGTTTCATCTATTTGCTGGGTTTGTACTTGGAATAGCAAAGAGTATGGGAATAAAGTTAAGATGGGGTGGAGATTGGAATATGAATTGGTTTGTTGATGATAATAAGTTTGATGACTTCCCTCACTTTGAGTTAAGGAAATAATGCCTAAGCAATTTTTAAAGATAAACGATTTCTCAGGCGGTGTTGTTGATGCTTATGACCCACGCGATTTAAAGATGAATGAGTTCGCTAAGATTGAGAACTTAATGCTTGATAAGCGTAGTTCTCTTACTACTTTTGGAGGAGAGAAGGAGCATCAGGACATACCATCAGGTGATGCTATAGTTATATGCCCAGGGTATGGTTTGTTCTCATATGATACAGACCATATGAAAGGCGATTCTAATTATGCTAAAGCTAGGGATGAAGGTGAACATTGGATGGCTGTAACTGATGCTATCAATGGTACTGTTGACTTATTTGACCTTTCTAATGGTTCAGTAGTATCAGATAAGATAACATTGGGTACTCCAAGGTCGTTTGAACCTGGTTTAGTTAATGATGAGGCAAGGATACAGGTGGTTAGTACTACTGCCACACCTCCATCTGGCGCATCACCTCCTTATAAAAGCGATACTATATTCCTCAATACTATTTATGGTCTTACTCAAAATTTTAAATTCCCAGATGGTGATGGTAGTACTTGGTCTTTTAAAGTTGGGGATATTGTAAATATATCAGGTCATGTTAGGAATACACAGAATAATCTTAATGCACTTAGGATTAAGAGTCTTACCCCTGCCACTACATATGGTGAGGAAGGCAGTAGTTATCTAGATGACCCAGTAGACAGAACATTTGTTGGATTGAGTGATGGGGCAAGTACTGGCAATTGGGCTGTGTATAAAGGCATTAGTAGCGATAGTCATACAGTAACGATTGTAAGCGAAAAGTTAAAGATTACAGTTGATAACAGCCCTGCTGATGAGGATAATGTAACTTCAGGTGCAAAGCTTCCATTGGCTAATATATCGTCAGGTGATGAGGGTAATTTAAAAAAGTCATATGTTGTTTCTGCACGATTGTATACAGATTCAGGCGCAGGCTCTAGGGATAATATGTATTTCAGGCTTGGTAATGCTACTTCTGATTCATTCAGTATAAATGAAACTGCTAAGTATCATTCAATAGTATTAAATCCAACTAGTTATGTTGCATATGATGATGGAACTTACCCAGCGGAAATAAATTCTGCTGAAGGATTGGTTATATATTCTACTGCGACTGATGTTGATGATTGGTTTATAGATGATATTAATATAACAAGAGATGGTGTATTTATGCAGTTTGAACATAGAGTTCTTTATAGGACGGATAATGATGGTCTTACTGGTGGTGAGTATGGTAATGTTACAACTGCTAAAGAGACTTCAGAAGTTGTTTTAACATTGATGCCTAAAACTGTATTTCATTTTGTTGATGAAGCTTTGCGTATCTCTGACGCTACTTTAAGTACTGGTACTGCAGGCACTCCTCCTAAGAATAAATGGTGGGGTTATATAAAACGTACACAGTTTGATATAGATTCTATTGATATTGCTACTGGTGTAGAATCGGTTGCTAATGAACCTAAGCGTATAATAGATGGATGGTTTTCTTCTGATAATGACTTACCTGCTCCTACTGAATTTCAGTTAGTAGACCATGATGATAGTTCAAGTTTGACATACCCAGGAGATACGCCAGGTTCTGGTTTTGATATACATATACGTGACCAATCTAGTACTCATAATGATAACTATGGCACATGGCTTGCTGGTGATTATGAATGTGCATTGTCTTTTATTTATGATGGCAATCAGGAATCTTTATTGTATCCTACATCTAGTTATAGTTCTTTTAGTGTAGCTTCTGATGATACTTATCTTACTATTAAAATAGGTGCTGAAAGTGATGCTGATGGTACTGATAGATATGATGAAAGAGTAAGCGGTGGCAGGGTATATGCTAGGAAAGAAGGTTCTGATGATGATTGGCAATTACTATGTGAAATAGATATTAAGAGAGGCGCTAGGGTCAAGCCATTTGGTGAGTTCACAGCATGGGCTGATGGTGCTGGCAATAATCAAGCAAAGGTTGAAAGTATTTATTCATTAGACCCTAATATTGATACATATGAAACGCTCAATGGATTCTCTCAAAATGAAAAGAAGATAACTGTATCTGGGGTAGACGAAGGGTATAAGACATCTATAGTAGCTAATCGAAGATGCTTTGTTGCTAATGTCAAAACTCAAAATAAGGATGGGGAAACTATACAGATGCGTGATAGGATAATGTATAGCCCTATAAATAAATTTGATGTATTCCCAAGAAGTTTTTTCATTGATGCTGTTAAAGGCGATGCTGAAGAGTATATAAAACTTGAAGAGTATGCTGATAGGCTTTTAGCTTTTAAGAATAAGAGACTGCATATTATAAATATACAAGACCCATCTTCTGCTAACTGGTTTCTTGAGGACGTAAAGGACTATGCAGGTGTGGCACATCATTCTGCTACTGTTAAGACTGAGTTTGGAATTGTATGGGTTAACAGAGAAGGCTGTTATCATTATGATGGTAAGAGTATACAGAACCTTATTATGAATAAGATAGCTGAAACAACATGGGAAAGTTTTATTACAACTGAAAGTAGTGTATTTTATAATCCACAAAAGTTTTATGTATGCGTTCTCGCTGACTATTTTGGCGGTGATAGAAACATATATCTTTACGACTTCAGGACTAAGTCATGGATTAAGGGTAGCTCTGCATTTTCTAACAATCAGAATAGAACTAATTTTACTGTAGATTGGAATGGTAATCCTACGGTTGTATTTCAACCTTTAGTGGATACTGACAAATGGGAAATATTTCCATCATCTTGGGAATCATGTACAGCACCTAACCAGGGGTGGACTACTATACAGACAAAAGTATTAATACCAAGAGAGTGGAGTGATGACCTTGTTGAGCATCAACCTGACACTGTAGTTCTTCAAACAAAGGATTATGATTTTGGTGAACCCAGTCTTATAAAGAAGGTTTATGCCGTTACTGTTACTTATGCTTCTGATAGTGATTTGTTAAGTCCTATAAGTTATGCAGTAGATGGTAGTACTTCGTTTAATAGTTCGTTTACTGGTGATTTTGCTGGCTCAGGAACTGGTTCAGGATGGAAGAAGGTTCGTGCTACATTAAGTAGTCCAGTATCATGTCAAAGTATTGCGTTGAAGATTTCCAATCCATCTGGACTTGGAACTACTGAAGGCTTAAAGATAAATGATATAACTTTAGAATATAGAGCATTGAGGAAGAGAGTATCGTAATGCCTTTAACACAGGAAAGTAGAAGATTAACACATTTAAAAGCTGGTAATATATCTTTTTCTAGGACACCTCCATCAGTTGATGGTATGTCAGATGGTGATATAGTATTTTCTGCAGGCACATTCTCTGGTACAGCTGGGAGTGCATTAGGATTATATGTTAAATTCATGGGCAAACTATGGTTCACAGAAATGAGAGATGTTAATAAGGCAGGCTTTCCTGCTAAGAGTGGAGGTAAAGCTATTAAGGAAGTGAAGGCAAGACTTGAAGCTGATACAAGTTCAGGTAGTAGTACTTTAACATTTAAGTCTGGTAATTCAAATGCTCTTAATATAACACAGGATGCATGGCTCAGGATTAAGATAGCTGATAATACTCAAGAGTATAAAATACCAGCATTTACAGATAGCGTGTTTCCTCCAACACCATAGATATGGGAGATTAAAGAATGGCATCATTAACAGGACAAACTATAGCAAGCAGCTATGAGCAAATACTTGCATTACCAGATGGAGGTGGAAATACTACAACATTAGTAGCACTAACGGATGGAGACGGGGTAAATACGTTCTCTCTTCAATTAGCTACTACTAAAACTATGATTAATGGTAGTGGTAATAAACTTTATTTTGGTGATGAGGGTGGTGAATATATTTCTAGCGATACTACAGACCTTACGATTGGTTCTGGTAGAAATATTAATCTAACTTGTGCATCAGGTGATGTAGTTATACCAGCTAACATCGGTCTTACATTTGGTACTGGAGAAAAGATTGAAGGTGATAGTACTGATTTAACTGTTACATCAGGTGGTGCTATCAATTTAACAGCTACATCAGATGTAGTTATACCAGCAGACGTTGGTATTACTTTTGGAAGTGGTGAGAAGATTGAAGGTGATAGTACTAACTTAACGGTTACATCTGGAGCTGATATTAATCTGACTGCTACTGGTGATGTTAATATTCCTTCTGGTGTTGGTGTTACGTTTGGAGATGATGGTGAGAAAATTGAGGGTGATGGTACTGATTTGTCTATAGTGTCTAGTGGCAATCTTAATCTTACATCTACTGTTGCTGAGGCTGCTGCTATATATCTTAGAGAAAATGCAGGTGCTGCTGGTACTATAAAGATTCATGCAGACCAAGGTACTAGTGTAACAGAAGGTGCCGAATCTATTACAATATTATCAGATGTTGGAGGTGTTGGTATACGTAGTACTGCTAATTTAGCTAATGCAGTTAATATAACTGTAGATGGTGGGAGTACTAGTAGTATGACATTGTTTAATGACCAGGGTATTTCTGCTACTGAAGGCTCTGCTTCAATCCAACTACTTTCTGATGTTGGTGGTATTAATATTAAGTCAGGATTGAATAATGCTAATGCTATACTTCTTACTGCAGACGGAGGTACATCTGAAACTATTAAGATACATGCAGACAGGGGTACTGGCGCTGCTTCTATAGAGTTAGTTTCTGATGCTGGAGGTATTACAGTTAACGCTGGTTTGGATTTAGTATTTACTGCCTCTGGTGGTGATGTAACATTCAATGATGATGCTGGTGAAATTGTTTCATTTGACACTAGTGGTAATATTACAGCTCTTGGAGATATAGTATTAAATGATGGCGGTAGTCTTAATGAGGCTGGTGGTACTGCTGCTTTTACGTTTGATGGTTCTGGTCATATTATAAAAATAGGGCAGGATACTCCTGCAAATGGTGAAGTTCTTATGTGGGATACTACTGTTAGTCCTGCTAGGGCTATGTGGACTGCTCAAACTGAAACTGGTGTGACCGCTACAAGTATGGCTTCTGATAATTTAACTCAGGGAGATGCTGCTGTAAATCTTACTACTTCTACAGGCGATATAACTGTAGATACAAATGCTGGTAATATAAATCTAGAGGTTGCTAATGCGCAATATATATATATGACTGATGGGTCTACAAATCTATTTCAGTTTTATATAAGTGGTACTCCTCTTATGCGTGTCCTAGGTCATTTTAAGATTGATTGTAGTGGTGATATGTATCTTGATGCTGATGGAGGTGATTTTTTGTTTCAGGATGATGATGTGTCTTTTCTAAAGTTTACAAATAGTAGTGGAAATGCTCAGATTTATAACGCTGCTGATGATAAGTATATCGCATTTATGAATGCATCATTAAGCCAGACTTATATAAAGATTAACAATGATGCAGATAGTGGTACTATTCCAAATGGGGTTCAGTTTCCAGGTAAGGCTGGTACTAGTAATTGTGTTATAGGAGGAGATTCTGGTAAAAGTTTAGCTGCAGGGGCAGACTATAATACTTTTATAGGTGAGGAAGTAGCAAGTGCAGGGACTATAACTAGTGCTTGTGATAGTAATGTTGGTGTTGGCTATCAAGTGATGGCAAGTATTACCACAGGTAAAGAGTCTGTTGCTGTAGGACATAAAGCAGGATATAGTCTTGAAGGTGGTAATTACAATACTGCAATTGGTGGGTCTGCATTGTATAGTAATAGTTCTGGTGTTAATAATACTGCTGTTGGGTACTATAGTTTATATACTCTTAGTGCCAATACTGGTAATACTGCTGTTGGCTGGAAATCTCTTCAAAATAATACAGCTTCATTTAATACTGCTATAGGAAGTCATTCTATGATATTTTGTCAGGGTGATGGTAGTCAGTCTAATGTAGCGGTTGGAAATACGTCATTACAGTATCTTGCTAGTTCTAACACATCTGCACCTTCTAAACAAAATGTTGCAATAGGAGTTAATGCTTTACTAAACCTAGGCAGGACAGGGGCATCTGGTGTATCAGATAATAATGTAGGTATTGGGTATGATTCTGGTAAAGATGTAGCAGCGGGTGGTTATAATAGGGACGCAAATAAATCTGTATTTATAGGAGCAGGGTCTAGGGCATCCGCTACTGGTGGTCAAAATGAAATAGTTATAGGTGCGGATGCTGTAGGGCAAGGCGATAATACTGCAATGATTGGTAATGCTAATTGTGCTGATGTTTACATGGGTGACAATGGCAATGCATGGACACAGACTTCAGATGGTAGATTAAAAGAGAATGTAAAAGATTGGAATGTTGGGTTAGATTCAATTAATGGATTACGAATTGTTGAATTTAATTTTAAAGAAGATAACCAACATGGATATGATTATAAAAAAGTGCGTCAGGGAGTTATCGCTCAGGAAGCACACGAAGTAATACCAGAAATGATTAGTGAAGATGACAAAGGGTGGTTGTCTGCTAATAACGAACCAATGGTATGGGCAATGGTCAATGCTATACAGGAACTATCATCTACAGTTAAAGCATTAGAAGCAAAGGTAGAATCTTTAGAGTCAGCATCATCATCACGGACTAACATAGAATTGTAAAGGAAATAACATGAAGATATATAATGAGATAACGCTTGAGTGGAACGAAGACACTAAACGCTATGACAATGTTGTAAGTGAAGACTCATTTGAGTATGATGGAGACATTGCATATGCGCAGCAGTATATGCCTCCAACTATGCGGGGATTATCGCCTCAACAAACTCCATATGCAAGGACTAGAGCTGAGTCTACAGGAAGGATTAGAGCTAAACAGCGGGACACATGGGATGAGATTATGAATGCAGCAAGGGAACAAGAAGAAGAACAGTCCAAAGCTGGTTTATTTAGTTCATTGTTTGGACTTGGTGGTAGTCTTCTTATGAATTATCTTGTGCCAGGTGCAGGCTTGCTTACGAAATTTCTTGGACAAGGAGGAAAGTATGCATTAGGCAGTTTATTAGGAAAAGGTTTACATGCTAAGCTTTATCAGCCAAAGAAATTTGAACCGAAAACAGAGTGGGGTAAGGATAAGTTTAAGCAACTTGAAGAACGTGGCGAAACATTTAAGAGCGGATTAGGTGAATCTGCAGCAGGTAGCTTTGCTCAAAATTTACTTTTTTCGTTTTTGAAACCAGAGTTATTTAGTCAGCTACCTACAAGAGGAACTGGACCTACTGCTCCAACTAATCCTAAGTTTGCTAATATGCCTTCTCTTGATAAGCAATGGAGTGGTGCTGGTTTTCAAGAGCAATTGAGAGATGCTGGGATACAGATGCCTAATCCTTTTCATCGTGGTCTTGGTTATGATGCATTGCAAAAATTAACAGAAGTAGTTAAGCCAGGTGGCGCACCTATTGAGCTTCCATTTAATTTTGAGGATGAACTTGAATTTCCAAGCGATAAAGAGCTCTGGCAGTAGTAGGGAAATTAAAAGGAAATATTATGTATATAAATACTAAAGCAATATTTGAATGGGATGACAATCTCAAGCAGTATGTAGAAATACATAACGAAGGTTATGAGTATGAAGGTGAACTTGAATTAGCTCAGGATTCATATGAAAACTTATCTGATTGGGCAACATGGGGAACTCAAACTGGTACCACTAGCCCTGAAGAAGAAGAGCCTCAGATATTAGGAGGGTATGGCGCATATGCATCAACTGACCCAGCTGATATATTGAGAAATGTATATGATATTGATGTAAGTAATTTAAGTCCGTCAGAGTTGGGGCTGTTGTATGAGTATGACCCTACATCTGAGCAGTATGCAAGAGCAGGAGCAATTGAAAGTCTTGGCGGAATACAGAGTGCAGGTGCTTCTAAGTTATACAAGACAAGGCAGACTACACCTAGAGGTGGTTTTGCAGGTGGTGGTGACGATTTGCTTGGCATGTCAGTTGAAGACATATATGAAACTGGAGGAACTAAAAGAGGAGGTACTCTGCTTTCAATGGGTGAGGAGATTGCTGGAAGTAGAAGAGGGTATGGTGAGGAGCTAATGGACATTATAAGTCAGATTGAGGCTGAGCGTGGCGCAGAAGGTCCTGGTGTAGCTCGCGTTGCTCCTGAAGGTCAAACTTATGAGCAGGAAAGGAGTGCTGTGATTGGAGGTTGTTCTAATAGTCAATATTGGAATGGGAGTAAATGTGTAGAATGGACAGGAGATTTTGATTTAGGCGGATATCCAATTACTGAAGATGGATATAGACCTGCGTGTCGAAGGACAAAAAATCCTATATCAGGTTGGGGACAGCCTGAATATACAAAGGACTGTAATTTTTAATGAGCATTAAAGATACACTTTTTAACATGTATATTAATAAGCATAACTCATGTGGTAAATGTCAGAAGAGATGGAAAGGTGTGCGCAATACTCTTAGTATCAATGAGGCACCTCAGTTCTTACAGAAAAAGGCACAGCATGATGTGAATGCTATGAACTTAATGAATACTTTATTTAAGGATAAATGATATGGCTGTTACTCTAGAAGATTTATACGGAACTCAAAGTAGATATAGACTTCCTTCAAGTCCATTGGATACTCAACATCCTGGTACCCTGCTGGCAAAGAGTATAGAGCAGTTACCTTATATGTATCTTATGCTACAACATCAGAAAGCAGAGCAGGCAAAGGAGGATACACTATTAGGTCTTAAGGTAGAAGAGTCGAAAAGACAGGACAAGCTATTAGGTTTTAAGGAAGAAGAGATTAACCAGAAGTGGGATATTGCAAAGCTTAATGCTAATTATAGTTTATATGACGACTTAATTAAAATGGATGCTGGTATTGCTGCTGACGTAATGGATGCTAACTCAGTAGACTTACGAACTGACGATGCTAAACAACATGTGTCATCTACATCAGCTATTTTACGTGAAAAAGTTGTACCTCTTCAGCATAATTGGGCGACTGCTAAGAGCAAGTTAAGCGATGGTCCTCAAACTAAAGAGGAGTGGGATGAAATTAAAGATTTAACAGATGGTTATCGTGAGGCTGAAGATTGGTATGAGACTACTGCAGCACCTGCGCGTCTCAAATGGATAACAAATAAGGCAAATACTGAAGAGATAACTAATATATATAGAGCGCATCTTAAAGACCCAGGTAATATTACGAAGCTTGATACTATGGCAGGTAAAGCACATATATCTGCATCTACCCATCTGAATCTTGCAGAATCATTAGTACAGGGAGAACTTCGTAGTGGAAAACAAACAAGGCAGGATTTAGCTACTGCAATAAATACACTCACAAATTTGCAGGTAAGTAAAGGAACAGATGGACACTATCAATATGTGCTAGGACAATTAGACAATGATGCTAATGCTGCTGCAATATATATTCAACAAGAAGTACAAAATATACAAAACTCATTGGACTTTGCTAATACTCAATTATTAAATTTAGCGAGTGAAACAATTGGTCTTTCCCCTGTTGACAACCCTCCTCCTCCTCCTGCTGCTGCTGCTGCTGGTGGAGGCGGTGCTGGCGGTGGTGCAGGTGGTGCAGGTGGTGCAGGTATTCCTGCTCCTGCTGCTACTGTTGTTGATACTGCTATTACTGGAGGTCGTGGAACTGGTGGAGGAACAAGAGGTTATCAAGACAGAAGACAAGTAGGTCTTATACCTGAGCCTGCTACTAAACCTGAGCAGGTTGTAACAAAATATGTTCCTCCAAGACCACGTAGCTCGGATATGAAGGAAGCTTCTAATTTACTTACTAATTCTAAAGATAAGACTGCGCTTAATGCATTGATTAGCAAAGCCAGTCGTGCATATAAAAAGATAGGTACGTGGGGTCAGAAGCCAGATGCTAGAACAGTGGCTGAAGATAAGTATCTTGCTGAATATAGGAATATGCTTGAGTTTAAACTTAGCAAGGGTATCCAAAGAGACTTAAAAGGTAATCTTCTGACAGCAGATGATTGGGCTAATGCTACTCCAGAAGAACAAGAAAAGATTATACAGCTATTCCTTACTAATCTTTCTAAGTAATTATAATGTCTGATATTTTTTCTAAATATTCTTTAGGCATAGACTCAATATCTCCTGATACTCTATACGAAGAACCTTCTACTAATATTATACAGCTTGGGTTAGGTGCTCCTTATCCATTCATGAATACTCTTACTGGTGAATACCTTGATGAGAATAAGAATGTTATAGCTCATGTTGCGTCTGATGCTGAGGCGCAGGAGATGATGACAGTACATAGAACTAACTGGCTAACTGAAACTGCTACTGAAACCTCTGCTGATACTGGTTCTGGGATTTTTTCTAAATATGCTCTTGATATAGAAGATACTCCCACTGATACTGTTCTTAATAGAGCGATACAAAGAACAGAAGCTGAAACTCCTACTCCTCTTACTTCTATTCCTACTGGTATCTCATATTCAGGTGTATCTCAGGAGACTGAAAGAAATTTTAGTATCATGAATAGAGTATGGAGAAATTTTATTGAAGGTGCTGTTCCTATTCCTGTTGATATGGATGTTCCAGAAGCTGCTAATAGAATGGAACTCATAGCTGATGTTATTGGTTCGTTTGCTGGTATTGGTGTAGGGTTAATTCCATTTGCATTGCTAACAGGTTCAGGTGGAGGAGCACCGATAGGCGTAGCAGGTGGAGCATCAAAGATAGCTCATGCTAGAAAGGCATATCAAGCATTAAAAAAGGGGTCTAGTCTTTATACACAGGCAATGAAAGGTGGAGCAGGTGCTAAAAAAGCTACAAACTTAGCCATTAAACAGCAAGCCATAGCTGCTAAATGGTGGAAGAAAGCAGGCATAAGCGAAAGAGAAGTATTAGGCTCAGGTATTCTTCAGAAGGTTTCATTCCCAATGCAAGTTGCAAAGAAATATGATGTAACTGGCTATACTGATTGGCTCTTAAAGATAGGAACAGAGAAGTCATGGGTTAATGCATTACCCATTATTAAGAATGCATCAGGTGCTAAGATTGCAAAGACAGTAGACCTTGGTATAAGAAACCTTGGAGCATTTGCATTATATGGACAGGCTAAGACTCCGTATTCATCATCATTAACTGAGAGATTACAGACACTTTCTGCTGATGCTGCATCTGCTGCAATATTTACAGTTGCAGGTATGCCTAGGATTGCAGGCTTTGAGAAGTTTGCAAAGACTGCGTCAAGAGGTACTAAAATACAAGCTCATACTGTGGAGTTTGCTACTTTAGTGGGTGTTGGTATGGGTGCAGGTGATGTTGGTGGTGCTGCTGCAAGGCTTGCTGGTGCTGATGTTCCTCCAATAACATGGGAAGAGAGAATTATTCATGGACTTGCGCTTGCTACATTTCATTATGCAAGGGCAGGATATGACAGGGTTAATATAAGGGATAGGGTTAAATCTGGATTGAGAGGCATGGGTGTAGATGAAGAGCTTATTGCAAAATGGATGCCCGCTCAAGATAAACTTCTTAATAGCTTATGGGAGAGTAAGCATGACCCAAGGATAGCAGCTGAACAGAATAGGTTTGTTGGCAGAAAAAAAGGTAAGGGCGGAAGATTTGAGATGGTTGACTTGCTTGGTATATTTAAGCCTGGGCTAGAGACAGAGAAGTTTACTCTTGTATATCAGGATATAGGAACTGGTGAAAGAAAAGTTGTACGTGGTATAGATAAGAATGGGCTTGCCAAGGATTTCTTTAAGAAGTTTAAAAGATTTAAGATAAAAGATAAGAGTGGCAAGCTTACTGAAGCTGAGAAGAAGATTAAGAAACCTCCAAAGAAAGTAATAGATGAAGTAGAGAAGGCAATAGTTAAGAGAAGAGCACTAGCTAAAGCATCTAAGAGAGAAAGATATTCTGAGGTTACAGAAAAGAAAGAACCATTATTAAAGGATAGAGCATTTAAAAGGACAAAAGACTTTGATACAGAAGGAACATATAGTGGCGTGGTTAATGGTAGAGAATTTAAAATATTTAAAGATACTACAGGTGGAGGTTTAAAGGGGTGGCATGATTCTGAATCTGGGAGATTGTTAAGTACTAAAACAAAAAAGGATGCTATTGAACAACTAAAGATTAACCCTCCTAAGCCTGGTGAAAAATATTCTTACCCTGGAATTGTGAAAGATGAAATACGAACAAAAAAAGCTCAAGCAAAAATCAAACCTGAGTATGAATTGAAACTCTTTACTGCTAAAGAAGGAGAGTCTCCTACAACTAAGCATGGTGAAACGATATTTGAATTAGAGCCAGGCAAAGGTATGGTATTTAAGGATAAAGAGTCTGCTCAGAAATTTGCACAAGAGAAGTGGAATTCAGAGAGTGAAACATCTCAACCTTTTATTGAGAGTATGGAGAAAAAGTCAGGCACGCTAAGCAAGATGATGAAGGATAATGCTGAGTGGACTGCTTATAGGAATATGCAGAAGGATTCAAGGGTTGCTGAGAAGAGACTTCACCTTACTGCTGATGAGATTATATTCTTTAGGAAAGGTGTATCTCCGTACGGTAGGGGTAAGCTTGATAACATGAGCCCTGCTGAACTTGAGACATACCATAAGATGCTGACCCCAGATAAAGACATCTTTGAGATTAAGGAGATATCTTATAAGATGCACTCTGATGATTTTATAAACAAAACATTTGATTCTGTTATGCAGTCTAAGATGTGGCTTGGTAAGATGTTCCTTCCTTTTACTACTATGCTTCGTACGCTTAAAAGTAGTGCGATGAATCAGTTGGCTAAGATGGTAGATATGCATGAGCTTGAAAGGCAAAGACTTGCTGCTTCAGGTACTGTATTGAGAGAAGAGTTGATGCGTAAATATGATTTAGATAAAGATACATTTAGAGAGCTAGGTCCTTTTCTGGACAGTAAGTATAAACAGTTTAAGAATAAGAAGCTCGAAGCAAAGTTAGGTAAAGATACAATAGAAGCAATCAAAAAAGATTTTGAAACATTCTCTGATGACATATTCATAGAGATGGTTGATGCTGGGGTAGAGGTTAGGAAAAGATTCGGTGGTGAGAGTGCAGTATGGGAACCTTTGTTTTCTGTTAAAGATAAGAATGGAAATAAAATTAAACTTCATTCAAGTATCTTTTTTAAAGACCCAGCAAAGCCTGAGTTAAAGAGAGGTCATGCAATATTTGATGTAATAGCCAGAAGAAAAAAGACCATCATGAATGAGAAAGGACAGATGGTTGATGTTGGAGAGATTAAACATAATTATGTAAAGACTTATACTACGCGTATCATTAGTGACGGCATGAAGAAATTCATGGGCAGGGATGATTTTAAAATGTTTCTTGCAAGGGAAATGATAAGGACTGATGAATACTTGAAGAGTCTTCTTGTATCTGGCATGTCAAAGAAAAAAGTAATTGCAGTAGCAAGAAGTCAGATTAATGACCTTGCTAAGTATATGGATAATCAATTACCTCTTGGTACTGTGTTTGCACGAACAGCAAATCTTCCTCCTGTGCTTCTTATAAATGAAAATAATACTGTTATAAGGATGCAGTCTAAAGCTAATCTAAATGTTAAAGCTGGTGATACTGTTAGGGATGCTAACAATAGGTCTCATACAGTTAAGAAAGTTGTAGATGTATATGAGCGTGACCTTGGAAAAATTCTTGATAGATATATTGGAAGCATAAGTCAAGTCATACCGACATATAGATTTTTTGGAAGAGATGGTGCAGATTCTAAGCATACAAAAAGATTGATTGATATGGCTATTGGAGACCTTCAAGGTAGCAAAGAAACAGATTGGGCACACACATACATAAGAGCTAAGATAAATGGAACGCCTCGTTCTTTGATTGCGAAAGGATTAAATCCTTTTACTCATGGTGTTGCATGGATGGGACTATCGTCACCATTTTCAGGTGTTAAGAATGTTCTTCTTGGTGGCACACAGAATGTTTCTACATTCGGCTTAGTTAATTTTACTAATGGCTGGGGTAACTTTCTTGCGAATGATGTCCTTGCTTACATTGGTGTCCCAGGTAAGAGAGCAGTATATAAGGAGCTTGCTACTAAGATAGGTGCATTGCAGATTGGCGTGCACGAAATGTTAGGTGCAAAAGGGTGGGACTTCAGTATTGGAGGAATGAAACAGACTGAGCATTTGAACAGGTATGTGACCGTAGCAATGGGTGACGTAGTATTGCAGCATGCAGTTGAAAGGTTAGCATTCCCAAAGAATGCTTCAACTCTATCCAAGCTCAGCATGAGTACATCAAGAGCTGCACATTTAATGAAAAATTTATTTGGATTCAGTGAGGCTGAGACAGCAAGAATTATAAGGAGAGTTCGTGAGTACTCTCCTCCTAAAAATACAGAGTTCGATATGAAGCATACATTGTATGAGGTTTTCCAATCTCCTGAAGGTATACGCAATAACTGGAGGTCTAGAGCTTTACAGAACTCTCATCTTAAAACACAGGGTGGACCTTCTCTTTCTACATTGCCTGCATGGATGTCTAAAGACTGGGCGAAGCCAATGTCTTTGTTCTATCGTATTGCTTATAATGTAACTAATAATATTGTGAATAATGTGATGAAGCCTTTGCATGTTGATGGTAATCCTTTTCCAATGTTAAGGTATACTGCTGGTGCTACTGCATCAGGTGCTGCCATGTATTCATTATACAATCTTGTACTTGGTAGGGATATGATAAATAAGTTTAAAGGAAAAGATTCAGAGTATTGGAATTACTTCTTCAGAGGTGAAGGACTAGGTGTTATTAGTAATGCATTTGATGAGTATGGTGGAGTATTTGATTCATTTTTTCCTGCTGTTGTAAGAGCTGGTGAATCTATATATAATGAAGTAAGCAGTGTTGCTGCTCAAGCTAAGACACCATTGCAAGGCATACATGATTTTGCTAAGAATAATGTAGTTGTCTATACTCATGGTCTTGAGGCTGCTCATAGTATAGGAACAAAGATTGGGAGTAAGAATCTTTCAAGTGGTCAGCTTACGAAGCTAAGAAAAGAAGAGAGAAGAAGACAGGGGCATTTTGAGGAAGCATTCTTTAAAGACAAACCTAAGTTTGATGCTAATCAAACATATCTAACTGAAAGAAGCCCATACTATCGTGCTGTATCAGAGACATTCTGGACAGGTGATGACCGTTCAAAAGCGCAGGCATATTACTCAGCACTAATGTATATTGTACATGACATTGAAAAGAATGCACCATATGGAATGACAGGCAGAATGACATTAATTAAAAATGCTAAGGCAGAGCTTGATTCTATAATCAGTAGACAAAGAATTATGCCTCAGTCGTGGGGCAAGAGAGACAGGGGAGAAAGTATTAGTAGGCGTCTGCTTTATCTGAATAAGTTGACACCAGCAGAACATAGAGAGTTCAGATTGCTTGAGGGTTACTACAGGCAGATGAATATAAATTGGAAAAGAGCACTACAAAGATATAAGAGTGAGATGTATTTTCCACATGATTAAAGGAGACAGACATGAATAACAAATTATTTGACTTAATGACAGCAGAACCAGTAAGTACTGCTACTAATGCACATGAGCAGATGGATAGGCTTATACTTGAGAATGATATGGCACAGACTAATATGGAAGATATGATGTATGGTGCTATTAGAAGTTCTGAAAACTTTATACCTTATACTGGTGGCGTATCACAAGAAGACTTGTTCAGTATGGTAACTGGTGGAGGTGCTCCTATGGTAGGTGGCATGGCTAGGGCGCTGAATCCTGGAGGTAAAAGTATGATAGAGATATTAAAACAATTATCAAAAGGCAGAAGAGGTGCTATTGAAGCAGGCGAAAGAACTAAAAAAACTATGTTGAATATGGATAAGAAATTGAAGGAGCATTTGCAATGGCAAATAGATAATCCACTACCATTTCCAGGGCGTTCATCTAAAATTTTTACTCAAGGACAGAGAGAGCTTGATGCTCTGAAAGCCATAATAAATAAAGCAGGTGTAGAGTCTATGAATTATAGAGACCTTGGAAGAGCTATGGAACAATACAAAAGACTTGGCTATGCCAATCCTTTATCAATACAAAAGCTTAAAAAGTAAAGGGCAGGTTTCCCCGCCCTCACTTCTACTTACTTAGAACGGTACTTCATCCTCCTTCTCTTCTGCTTCTTCAAATACCATACCGATATACTCTTTACCTGCTTTGGTGGTATTGTTCCAAGCCGCAACTCTCATCAGCTTATCGTTAACCCTTACCTCTCCTGTGAAGTTAGGCTTCTTATCCTCTTCGTTCTCTTTATATGAGTTCTTCCAGAGAGAACCTGAGTTGTTCTTTGTTATGTGTGCCACGTTCTTTTCCTTTCAGTTGAACAGTTCAATTTGGTTTAGCCTTTCGTTAGCTATACCTATGTATTCATGTTTCAATTCTGTACCTACATAATGTCTGCCTAATCTTTTTGATATGTATGCTGTAGTTCCTGCTCCCATGAACATGTCCAGCACCACGGCTGGCTCAGTCCCAGCGTCACAGTTACAGTCAGGCTCCCATCCTGTAGTCTTGTAAAGTTTCTTAGCTTTGAGGGCATTGATACTTCTTCTTCCTTTAGCTACCCCCTCTTTTGTTTCATTGTATGTATTATAACCTTTGCCACGTACACTCTGGAACTCATCAGTATTTTCCCAAACCCGCAGCCACGGCTGCCCGCACGCTGCGCAAACGCCATGCTCAGAGGTTGAAGCTTTGATACATGGTACTATGAGGTCATGTGGAAATGTAGCAAAGTGTGCCCTGCTAAAGTTTGCTATGTTCACAGACCATACACTACGAAGATGGTGGTTGCCTTCGCGTACAGCTATAGCATCATAGTAATACTTCTTTGATTTAGTCAGCATAAATATATACTCATGTGCAGTGTGAGGTCTATCATGTACAGACTCAGGGAATGAGTTAGGCTTATGCCATATGATATCTCTCCTTAAATACCATCCCCTCTTCCTGCATTCAAATGCAACAAGCCAGGGTATACCCACTAAATCCTTAGGTTTACAGTTTTCTGGTGTTCTCTTTCTAAATGTCTTGGTATTAGCCTGTTTATACTTAGGGTCATCGTTGCCATGCTTTGCTGTAGCATAAGTGTCTCCAAGATTAAGCCACAATGCCCCATCATTGCGCAGAACTCTCATTGAGGCAGACAATGTATCGCATAACCTACGAACGTACGATTCAGGGGTAGTCTCAAGCCCTATTTGCGATTCATCCCCATAATCACGCAAATTCCAGTACGGAGGGGACGTAATTATACAATGTACGCTCTCATCTGGTAGTTTTTCTAGTCCATCCACTGCTTCACCATGTATAATTGTATTCCTGTATTCATCTGGTAGTCTCATACAGTATGTGCGTACTCTGCTAGTTTCTTTATTGGAAGTAGTGCAAGCTGACTCTTATCTTTATCTCCTCCGTATACAAGACGCGCATCACCTTTCATATACATATCCGAAGTTATCTTCCTAAGCTTCTCAACTGGAATCATTATAATCATATCAATCTCATCATCAGATGTTAATAAGTGCATCCACCAATCTGCTTTAACAGTTGACAGACCACTCTTCCTTCCTTCAAACCTTACTTCTATTGCTATGTTGCCTGTTGTTTTCCACATTCCTCTTTCTGCTTTAACTTCTATCTTTCCTTTACCTTTGAATAAGTCGGCAATCTTTTGCTCTTGCATTAGTCCAAACTGTAGGTCTATGTCATAGCCTGCTAGTTCTTTCTTACTTCCTATGTCATCATTAAACATTGCATACCTTTTTCTTTCTCTCTTTCTTTAATCTAAAGCAGTTTATTAATTCTTTCATTGTATAGTTATATGTATACCATTCATTGTGAACATTATAATCTTTAAACATTTTATGTATTGCCTGCTCAAGCTGAACATTACCTTTCATATATCCAATCATCTCAAGCTTAATAGAGCTGCCCTTCTCAAGTTCATGTAATCTTACTGATGGTTTCTTAGAAGTGTACCCAATCTTAACACGTTTATACATATCGCTTATAACTTCCTTTGTAACTATAAAATATATATATCCATCATGGGTAGTAATCTCACTTCCAGTATTATTTATATCATCATATGAGTATATCTTATTAAATCTGATTGAAGATAAATCAGTAGAGCCAGACTTTATCTCGCTTTCCATTCTGTTTACATAGCGCAGTCTTGACATTGCTATCTCTTCTGATGTTGTTCTTAGTGATATTGATTTCTCCTTTGCTTTTCCTGTATCACTATCTTTATAGCGCAAGCGTGCATAGTATATGCCACCATCTATTCTTCTTCTTATGCTTGCCATTTAATAACTGGGAAAGGGATGGCAGTACCCTCCATGCCAACCACGAACAACACACTTGCTGATTCGTCGCTTATTATTGTTAACACTTTACCCTTTCCCAGAATCTTTTAGTAGACACAGTAATAATAAAAATCTTTTTAGACCTATTGCTATCATAGGTTTCATTCTCTCTCCCCTAAAGACAACACCAGTCTCTTCTTTCTCAGGAAGAATCCATGAAGGTACACGCTTTCTCCTCTTGCATCCGTAGTAAAGCCCATCTATTTCAACATCACCTTTCTCATGCTGTGCTCCTCCTCTATCTCTGTTGTATGCTTCAAGACCAAGTTCATTAGCAAGCTTAACTGTAAGTCTTTGTAACTCAGCACCGCGCTGGCGGTTACGTCTACCCCTCGCACGATTCGCAGCTTGTTTCCTGGATGTAGCTTTCGCTTTCGTTTTCCTTTTCACCTTTGGCTTCCTTTATTTGTTCAAGTATTCGATTCATATCTATAAGCAGTTCGTTAACCTCAAAATCTTTCTGACACATGGATGATACCTTTGTCATAAACTCTAATGCCCATATCATTTTCCTTACTTCTTCTTCTGTAAATTTTACAGTTACAGTTTCAGTATGCTGTGTCATGACATTGAACTCATGATTGCAATGTCTGGTGATTCATATATCTTACACTTGTGCCCAGCTACTCCGATATCTCTGCTCCCTGTTCTTCCATATCTATTCTTTCCTACTATAACCTCAAGACCATACTCTCCAAGAGTGGACAGGTTCTCAATGTATCTCCATTCATAGTACATAAACAGTATCATCTCAGCATCTTGTTCAATGCTTCCGCTTTCACGTAGGTCTGATGGTAGTGGTCTCTTGTTGGTTCTCTCTTCACACTTCCTGTTTAGCTGAGACAGAAGGAGAACAGACATGTTATTATTTTTAGCCGCCCATTTATATTGTTTCATAATAGAATCAATCCTAAGCCTGTTATCATCTATGCCCTTCACATTAACAAGCCCAATATAATCATCAACTACAACATCAGGCTTGTGCTTTCGTATCTCTCTCATAGCACCACCTATATCCATGATATCATCATACATAATTAGGTTTTTATACTTGTCAAGTATTACCTGCTTTGCCTGTATGATATCATCTTCATCATCCTTTGTAAGTTCTGATGACCGTATTCTATCGTATGATAGCTTAGCTGATTCTATGACTATAAGCTTCTTCATCATTTCCACGTTACTCATCTCTCTATTTAGGACAAGGACTTTATATCCTTTCTTCACAATATTACTGACGATGTTTATCATCATGGTTGACTTGAAATGTCCAGGTCTACCTGCTATGACAGTTATCTCGCCACGTGTCATGCCTCCTGTCATGCTATCAATCTCACCTATGCCAAATGGTATGGTGTTGTCCTTGTTATGCAGGTTGTCTATAGTCTTTGCTATTAGGTCAGGTATACTGAAGTGTTCAGATGTCTGAAGATTCAGTGCATCTCCTATGCTATTGTATAAAGACTCAAGACTTTCAATGGCACTGCTTGTGGGATTCTTAGCTATCTCTTCTATTTTTCTTGACTTCATTATTAGGTTTCTCATCAGCCATTTCTCATACATAGTCCTTGCATAGTTAATTGCAGATGATGGTGATGCTACGTGATTTGGTAGGTCTGTTATATCGTATGCTGTTGCATCACTCTTGAATTGTTCAGGTATTTCTGACGTAAGTGTTACTAAGTCAATATTTTTTCCTTCGCTTCTGAGTTTCTGTATCACCTGCCATATTATCATATGTTGTTTTAGGTAGAATACATTATCATGCGGAAGGTAGTGGACTACCTTGTCAATCTGTTCATTGTCAAGGAGCATGCATCCAAGTAGTGCCTGTTCTGACTCAATAGCACACGGCTGTAGTGCGTTGCTACTGTTTGAGTTCATATCTCTTTTCTCCTTTTACGCTGTATTGTTTAATCTTAAATCCTGCTGATATAAGCGAAGAAATAATATAGTTAAGGTTTAATATTTTAAACCTATTAGCATCATCCCGTGTAATAAATTTCTTTTCTCTAAGTAAGTTCAGCAGGCATGTTTCTTCGCCTGCGCCCAGCATTACAGGTTCTTACATTGTTTACATACTCTCTTTGAACACCCTATCTTAGGGAATCTGTCTACATATTCCATGTATGTATTCGTTGCACCTAGGTGCTGCCATACTTTCTTACATGTAGGGCAGATGTATGGTTCTGTTATGCTCCTGCGTCTGTATGTCTTTGTTCTAAGTCTATTCTCTTCGTAGCTTCTTGACCTTTTACTAGGCGGTAGTGTTTTGGCAATCCTAAGTAAATCACTCTCCATTCAGTACCTCTTTTGAATCATCCAATGGTTTACTGCTACGCATGATATGTGCTATGCGTGCAACAGATACCTTCTTCATGCCGTATCTTCCCTTAAAAGATTCATGCCATACGTTGACAACAACAGGGTGAACAGATGTATTCTCAAATGTAAGGTCTGGTAATTTAACAAGCATCCTTCCATTCTTCTCAACTGTTTCCAGTTCTATTCCAAACTTCTCAAGTATATCCTTATAGTCCTTGTTACCTGAGCCACTCCTATACTTAGTAGAATTTATTGAGGATTTGAATCTCCATATACCTTTATCGTATACCTCCATGCCCCCAAACTTATCTACTGATTTGTCTATTCTATAAACAGGCTTGTATATATCTGCCTTATTGTTGTATCTTGTGACGATACTCTGCTTGTCTACCCTTATGACATTAGCAGGGTATGTACCTTCAGGTATGTAGCTATCATCCTCAGGGTCATAGTATACATTGTCATCATCATCAACAAACTCAGACAGTATCGTGTCCACTGTTCCCATTACCAGCCTCCTTATCTACTTTTTTAATTTGTGCTACCAATATCTCTGACTGAGCAGTCTCAAGCTTTTGAAGTGCAAGTTTAAAATGCTTACTCATAAACTTTCCGCTGTCAAGTGCTGTCTGTATCTTACTAACTACGTCCTTATTCTCACAGTTAGCTAATGCTTTATTCAACTGTTCTGTCTGGGTCTTAGTTAGTATACCGTTGGTAGTTTTACTAAGATTTTTCTTAGCTACCTCAGTAGTTTCTGTCAATGAACGTACGTACTTGTTGTCATCGAACATACCCATGAACACATCAGCATTAAAGCCAAGCTTACTTAATCCTTTAGTAAGGGCATCAGTAGCAACCTTCTTAGCAAAGTCATCATCAAGTCTGCCACCAATAGCATACTTAATAGATGAGTGAATAGGAAAAGTATTCTCTGTATCTTGAATATGTGAAAGCTTATACCACAGTTCAGCCTGATACAGTATCAAACCTGTGTCGGTATGCATTCCAATCTCACGGAATACTTCATTGCGTATGCCCCAGCCTTTGCCAAAAGGACCGAAAAGTTTTGTTGCGGTTCTCAGTTGGTACTGTGCGCCTATGGCGGTGAACCCGCCTCTTTGATTTACTTTGGTAGTGTACTTAGGGTTGGTAGTACTAACCATATCCCACACTGCCATGTTTATAGTGGTTCTATCCACTTTTACTTTCTTCTTTGTAGTCATAGTTCCTCCTATGTTTACTGTTTAATGGGGGAGACACTGGTTACTTACACATCATGCGGATGATGGTTTGGCGTGCGCGTGAAAGGAGCAGCTGTGCGATATGCTTTCACCAGTGTCTTTATTTTTTATTTACGTTAATAACTGTTCTAATTAAAAAGTACAGTATAAGCTGTACTATAATAAAGAATTCTATTCCTAATATAACTTTAAGTATTTCCATTACTTCTCCTTTAGTTTCCAGATACGTGCTTCGCCATTACATGTGCATTTTTTTTTAAATAAATATTTCTTACGTATCTCATGCCATTCAGCATTAGTTACATCTGGAATTGGTTTATTTAAAAAATGAGGAAACTCGCATGTTTTAATTACTTCCATTACTTCTCCTTAACTGTTGCCTGTATTTTCTTCTTGCCTTCTTTAGCTTGTTAACTTTAATTATATTTCCATCTTCGTCTTTGTCATCTTCGAGACATATATGGGTATATGATGTTAACTGCTCTTCCTTTGATGGCATCTTCTTCTTGTTAATGAAATCAATAAACTGTGATGCTCTCATCTATTTCTCCTTTAGTAGGCTAGGCTTAATACCACCGCCGCAGTGTTCAAAATATTCACAGTACTTAGGGTTACACTCCCAATCATACACAGGTGATGACTTCATAGCTATAGGTGGACAGCCATTCTCAATGTGCATGTTCACATCATTCCAGTAATCTTCTGCTCTCTCTATTGCTGAGATGTCTACCTCCATGTCACGCATCTTTGATGTGTCTTTGTTATAGAAGGTAAGCTTAAGACCTTTGAGGTCTCCATACTCTCTCTTAAACCACAGACCATATGTTCCTAGCTGGAGCATATAATTTTCCGCTGCGTCTAAGCTGCCATCTCTTCCGAACATAGTCCTCCACTTCCATGAGTTGCAGGTCTTGATATCATACAGCACTTTATCTTCTACGAATGCTAAGTCTATGAATCCTCTCACACCCAGGTCATCAAGGTGTAGTTCCTTCTCTATGAATACAGGTATGCCTTGTTGCTGTGCATATAATGAGATAGCAGTTTGTATGTCCTCATGTACTATAGTGCCAAGCCTGAACAGTCTGTATGTATCAGCATTACGCTTGTTTCCTTTAACTTTTTCAATGGAGCTAAAGAAATGTTTACGCATACATAGACCTGAGCCTGATGAATGATACCAGTGTTCGTTACCAACATACCTTGCGCTGATGTGGTCAGCGTCAATGGATGCTATGTACTGGTCGTATATGTCCTGTACTGATTTAGTTGACAATGGTTGGAGTCTTCTGCTGTCCGTTAACGGACTTACTTAAGTCAACTCCAATGGTAGTTCTTACGTTAACCTTATTTTGCGTAACGTAATTACTTATAATTTGGTTCAGCTTTCTACTTACAGCTGTACCTTCTGCTGTGCATATAATTTTAAATTGTTGCCACAGTTCCTCTGTGGTTCTGAATGACGTTTGTTTTTCTGACTTACCTAATGACATGTTATACCTTTCGTTTGTGTGGTTCGTTTACCTGTTTGATATGTATAGGGAAATTACAAAAAATTTAAAATATTTTACAAGAATAAAAACAATTATATGTATTTTTTTTTGTAATAAATATTGCTCTCTTTAATTTTTTACTTGACACGTGTATCTCTTTTACTCTATACTTAGGTATACCATAGGCATGCTTATACTTATACATTAAGCATAAGATTAAAGAATAGGCATAGGGTATACCTATACAGGGATTAACTACAGTTGGGTGGTTTTCCAAAGCCATACACTTCCTCATGCGACATAATTCTTTCTATCTCTCTTATATCACATTCAAATGCACAACCTACGAAATCTTCTAGCCTTGCCTGTCCAGTATCAAGGTTAACAGACTTAACTAAATAAGAATCAGCTTCGTTCTTTACTTTAATCCAGTTTCCAGGCTCTATTTTAATCATAGACTACCTGAACAGCGCCATCTTTGACTTACCAAAGAGACCTTGAGATATTATACTTGTTTGTATTCCTTTATCAGCTAACCTTTCCTGTTCGGTCAGTAACCATACGTAGTTAGACATAGGCTTGCGATTGGTTGGTCTATACTCCCACCATTTACTAGCACATATAATGCCAGCACTTATAACCTGTTGAGGTGTGAATATTACCTCTGGCTCAAGCCATTTAGTTATTCTTGTGTCCTGTTCTTGTTTGATTTTATTGTTTGGTTTGAATAAACCTTTTATATCTGGTAATGTATGACCTTTGCTACTTATATCATACCCAGCATCCTTTAATATTTGGCTTATTCTTTTCATTCTTTCTTTATCATTCTTACTTTCCATTTTACTTTTCCTTTAATACTGGTTTTGTTAATGCCTTCTCACTATCAAATGTAGTACACTGTAATACATCTAAGATTTTCATAAGCTCATTTGAGTATGCTCTCAGCTCACTACAGCAGTAGAGCAGTTCATTCCTTTCATGATTACCTAATCCTTCTATACCGTTATCAAGAAACTCCTCAAATCTTTCAGCTATTTGTTTAAGTGTCATCTTATTTTTAGGATAGTCTACACTTATCACATCACCATCCTTCATGAACACGCCTTCGACATGGTCATTTGATTTAACTATTGATGCTCCAAGTTGTACGTATTTATCTAGTTCATCTTGTTTCATTACTCTTCTCCTTTACTTTAAAAATTAAAGAGGTGAACAGTGCGCACCGCTACTGGTTTACTGTTCATTAAGCTGATATAACCTCGTCAGGATAGCATGATTCGTTTAACGACATGTTGCATAAAGACAGGTATGACTGTTGCATGGGAACAGGCGACAGGTTTTCTCATCCCTTAGTCCCGAGACTCCGCCTTGCCCAGTCTACCTTGCTCATTCGACTACTATTTTCTGCGCTTCAGCACCTCTATTTTAAATTACTTAAAAGCTGGAGATAGCAGAGCCTTCATTCCTTTAATGACTCTCTGCCACCATGCGTCAACGCACTTCTCCATTCCTTTAAGTTGCTTGTCGGTCAAGACCTTCTTAGGTCTGCCTACTTTACTCATCTTTACCTCCTTTGTTAAGACAGAAGTCTCATAAACCTTCCACCTACTTTGTCACTACCAACTGATTTAGTTTTCTTAAAAACTATCTTCTTATCTACTCTTTTAAAAGGCATAAGATAAGCACCAGACCTATGTGTTCCGTTGCGCTTATACTCCCACGTAATATTAACAGCCTCACGTTTATCTGGGAGATGTCTTATGTTGAATGTTGAGACTGGTTTACCAGCTTTCTGCTTCAGATACCAGCACTCTGTAATATGTGCATATGCTATAGCCTTCTCCTCTTTAAGCATCTTCTTTATGTATGTAGCAATCACATCCTTAGCAGAGTGATAGCCTTCACTACCATACTCATCCATCTCATCAGCTATAGACATCAGCTTATCAAGAGGATGAAAGTGCGGAAGACCATCATCAGTCCAGCTTACAACAAGAGGGACATGATAGCCATCCCTCTTCATTACATTACGTGCTGTGCTTGTTATCCAACCTTCAACAAAGTCAGTGAAGTTATTATACTTCACTTGTTACTAAGTGGAATGAACGTAGTGATAAGGTCTGGAGTACCATAGGTCTTAGTCCTGTAGTCCAGTACATTCTGCTTGAATGTTTTCTCCTTATCCCACACCTCATCCACTTCATCACTGTATTTATAATCAGGTTTATCATAGCCATACTTATCACAGCATTCTCCACACATAGCAGAGGAGCCTATCAAAGCACCGCCATTCACATTGTCACCATAAGGTCCGTTGCATCCATCACAGCATACAACCTGACCATAGTTATGTGACTCAGCCTGACTATAAACTGGCTTTAGTCCACTCATTTATATTCCCTTCCTGTTATGCCTTGCCTTCGATGTGAACATCTATAAGTTCATTCTCTTCAAGGTCTATATCATCTAATGATAATTCTATTATACCTTGTCCCAGCATGGCTTCCTTAAGATTCTTGTCAATGCCTACAGCTATACCTAACACACCAGATTTCTTCGTCCTTTTAAGGTGGCTCATTAGTTCAAGGGCATCATCGCTTCCCATCATTTCCCTTAGCACAGTGAACTTAGTCAGGTCTTTAGCAAGTTTATCTGGCTTTGACATGTTAAGTT
>VTLG01013890.1_pt1 | contig 49555 bp, 59 predicted proteins | sample 4694571 | NCBI WGS metagenome assembly VTLG01 (sample SAMN12604809, study PRJNA352737) | marine metagenome | biome: ENVO:00000447; feature: ENVO:00000209|ENVO:00000569|ENVO:01000036; material: ENVO:00002151; isolation source: viral sequences binned using virsorter ... | reverse complement strand
TGTTTGGTTATCCGTGACCTTTATTTGGTTTCGGGGGGGAAACCATCCCCCCCATCATCAGACGGAATTATTTCTTCTGTACTTGTCCGAATGCCAATCTTTTGGTATGCCAGAACATTTCTCGCAATGGTTATAAAGGTCACCGTCTTCAGTACCTAACCAATGGACAAAATCAACCAGTTTCCCACACTTAACACATAGCCATATTTTTGCTGTTACTGCCATCTTTTATTTCTCCCCGGTTACCGATCTATTAGATCGGGCTACTGATCTAATGGAGTAGATCACTCCACTATGTGGAGTATAAGGAGCTTGTCATATCTTGTCAAATCTTGTCAGGCACAAGGATATGTTTATGCAGGGAAATTCTTCTGAAGAGTTTAGTCCTGGAGTAAAGCCTGCTCGACCAGATCCGGCGAGGTAAGACCCAATCCCACGAGAGAGGGGCAGTAGTTTTCCACCTTGGGATATTCCATCAACCAGAGGCAGACATCCCTTGCAAAGATAGAGAGAACCATTTCAAAGTTCTCCTGAGTTCCCCTTGCTGCATTCCCATGTCCGTCCATCCATGAAAGGATCAGCTGGTAGAGCATCTTGAGGGCAACCTTCCGGGGAAGGTACTCCATGTCCTCGATGGCCCACTCCCACCTCAATGCCATTCTCTTGATGTCATTGAAATCATAGAGCTCCGTTTGGGTTAGGTCACTCATTGTGAACCACTCGTCTCCTGGACCATGCGGGATAAAATCTTTGAATTAGTAGGAGGACCGCTTATGACATTGCAGGATATCCAAATCCAGTTACAGAGAAGGTTGAGGACATACACCGTCCGGGAGCTCTGCAAGATTCTGAAGTTTGATAAGAAGAAGGTGTACTCCCTTCTCCAGTCCGGGGAGCTGGTCGGAAGGAAAACAGCAGCATCCAAGACTGGGCGCTGGCGGGTTAGTGAGGAGGAGGTCATTCGATACTTAACCGACAATAATTCCCAGGTAAGCCAGAAAAATCCAGTCAGCAAAGAAGTAGGCAACCACCCCGGCGAATGAAAGCATCGGCCCGAATGGAATCCTATCCCCTGTTTTAGTTGTTCCGGAACTCTGGAGAATCGCCATGGTGATTCCACCGAAGACCAGGGCCAGGGGAATTGCAATCAGTATGCCGGGGAATCCTGTCACCACCCCTATCACTCCTGCCAGTTTCACATCTCCTCCCCCCATTAGTCTCCAGTTGTAGAGGGGTAGCATGGAAACCATTCCCACCATCATACCGGCTAGGGACCATCCGAGGCTATGCCACCCTGAGAAGGCAGCCGATGTCAGTCCCACGGCTAATCCGAGGAGGATGAGCTTGTTGGGAATCTTGCGAGTCCTTATGTCCCATATCGAGGCTATTGCCAGAATAGGCATGGTCAACATGCTTATTCCTCCCTGGAAGGGAAATAAAGGTTGTAGACGATGTTATGGGTTTGGTAGGGAAAGGGATCTCTTAGATGATGCCATGTTCCCCTCTCGATAACCTGGTACTTGGTGAATCCCCGGACATAAAGAATCCAACTCAACATTTCATAAGCATCATTCTCTTTGAGAGACTGGTGTTCGATGATCAATTCAACTTCCGGGTGGTTGTTCAGGAGATTCCTCGCACCCTTGATGACATTGACCTCATGACCTTCCGTGTCAATCTTTATGAGTCCGATCCTCGTGGAACGGTCAGCAAACAGGTTATCCAGCGTTTCGACCTCGACCTCAAATGTTCCGGAACTTTTAATCATCCCATGTTCCAGGTCATCTATGTCTTCCAGGTATCCTTTACTTTTTTTCTCCCCGATCGCAACCTGGTTTGAAAAGATTGATGCCTGCATCGGTGATGCCTTCCTCATGTTCTTCTGGAGGTACTTGAAGGAGATGGGATTTGGTTCAAAGGCATAAACCAACCCGGTAGGGCCGACCCGTTCAGACATTAGCTTAGTGAAGTACCCGGCATGAGCTCCGACATCTATTGCCGTGGTCCCATTGATTCCAAGAGGGAGTTCGATCATCTTATCCACCACATCCAGCTCATACCTTTGCGACAGGTAAGTCCGGGAGCTTGGGGAGTTAGGGGGTAGGGTAATGTACCCTGGACCCTTGACTGCCCAGAAATCCCATGGAACCTCGGCGGTCACTTCCTTTCTATCCGGGGGAAAGACCGCAAAAGCAATCCTTCCAACGAAATGAGAATAGTTATTCAGAAAAGGGAATCCCCTTTTAGCTGACTGCCATATATAGATGCCTGTCCTGTAAATCCTCTGGCGGATGTTGATCTGGGTTCTCTCTCCCGGTGGATCTACCAGAACTTCTAGTAGTGAACTCGCAAATAGTTTCAAACTCATAATGCCTTGTACCATTCCCCTCTATCCGACCAACCCTGGAGGGTTGAGCGCGGAATACCTGTTTGTTGTGCGGTTTCTTTGAAGTTATTCCCGGTCATCCGGTAAACCTCTAGGGCTTTGACTTTGTCCATATGTGAATAATGCCTGTGCTGCCATTTCTTGGGGCTTTCTCCATGCGCCCACTTCCCGACGGTGGAAAGCGGATGGTTAAAGTATCTGGATGCCGCCGTGATCCCATGAATCCTCGCATAGCTAACCACCGGGGCCATCTCTTCTTCTGTTAAGGGCTTGTTTACATTTTTAGACCTTAGAAACTCCCGTTTTGTCATCGTTGGGCCACTGGGTCGGTTACCACACACAAGACAGTAGATTTCTCCTACCTGGTTGACCGTCAGCCTTGTGGTAACACACCTTGAGCAGAATTTGGTTTCACCCACTGGTCCTACCTCAAAGGCATCCACACTCTTGCAGCTGAGACACCGGGCAAGACGCCAGCCATATTCAGGATCAGCCAGATCCCACTTATGTTTACAGTTCGAGGGCATCTCATCTAGATTCCGGAGCCATAACCCTGAAGTGAGAAACCACCGAGTCCGGATTTACTCTTCTTCCTTCTCTTTGCCACCCTTCTCCTTGGGGTAGTAGGTTTTCTACGAGGGCCAGGTCTTTTGTTCAGATTGTTGAGTCCGAATCCTTTTGCGTCTTCCGGGGTTACATCGAAAGCCATGACCTTTCGGTTATCGCTCCTTCTGGTTACCTCGACCTTGAATCCTTTTTTCTTTGCCATCAGTAGCCTCTCCTGGAATAGACCGCATATCTATTTGTTGAGCCAAGCTGCTCGACCCTTGCCTTGGAACCTTTCTTTCTCATACCGTCCGCCGCTTTTCTGGCAGCACTCTTTGTGTAGGTCCTTCCCGATGAATGGAATACCTTCCCGTTATATTTCCTGTCATATGAATAGTGCCGTCCACCTGCTTTTGGCATTTGTCTCCTCCACTTGATCGTCAATCTTCTATTTCTTATTTTTTTTCGCCAAATTAGGGGGAAGGTCATAGATATGAAATGTCCTATATATTAAGAATATATAGGACTTTCAAGTCTAACCCCCTAACCCACTTGCAAGCCTCCGCAAGTCACCCTGCAAGTCTCAATAGATTTCATGTTGTTACTAGTCTCCATAAACATCTGAATCCATCACCAACAGGGTTAAGTTTTGAATCCCCTGTCCGTTCATAGTAGGGAATGGAAACCTCTGTCCAGTTGGTAACCCTGGAAAGTCTTATCTTCAGTTGTTCTGAGAGCTCCATCCCGGTTCCAAGTCCCTGAAGGAGGTCAGCTATATGTTGTCTTCTAAATAACCACATACCGCTCTGGGAATCCCTCATCCTCTGCCCGGTGAGCCAGAAAGCCGCATTGGTCAGTAGAAAATTACCCAGCTTGGAGGTTTTCCCCATGGAGGGTTGAAGGGAGAGTCTGTCCGTGGTGATAAATCCGTAACCCTGCTCCATGAGCTCAAGGAGTTCCGGAATCTTGTCGGCTGGATATGTATTGTCACAATCCAGGGTTAAGAGGATGTCTCCCTTTGCCTCGGCAATCCCAAGCCTGTGGGCATACCCATATCCTTTCCTGTCCTCCCGGACTATCCGGGTGGGAATGTCATTTGCAAAGCTAATCCGCTGGGCGATTGGCCCTGTTTCGTCTGTGCAGTTATTAAGGACCAGGATTATCTCAAGGTCGTATCCCAGCCTTACCAATGTATCTTTTTCTTTATTTACATCCCTTAACACGCGCTCAACAGATTCCTCTTCATTATGAGCGGGGATGATTACGCTTAATAAGTTCATTATGTTCTCCCGGAAAGCCCGGTTGCCTCCAGTCCTTTCCCAGGATGCAAAGGTTGTTATCCATCCTGGTTCCGTTCCAGAGACCGCCGGGTTGAAAATGTTGTGTCGTGGCTTTGACACCCCAAGGGCCGTATTTCCCCATTTCGGAGGAATTACTTGCCCCTGATGGTTGTCATTGCCACGAACCCCGCGAGACCGAGGACTCCAACTGAGTACACATCTGATCAAGAGCTTTCACTCCTGGATGGACTATCTCATCAACTCTTATCGAGTTGCCGGACGCTCTAGCCTGTATTACGAGTGGTGTACCACTCCCAGGTAGTCTCTGAACGTTCCCCGACTCTACGGGGCTTCGCTGCGGATTGCCTTATTCCTTCCGGAACTTAGGTTTCCCGACAATTCATCCGGTTCTCATCTCGGCGTTGCCACCGAGTGCTGCAATACTTTTACAGAGGGATCAGGTCGATTATCGACTTAGTCCCTGTGAAGTTCGCCTTGTTCTGATTATTTCAACCAGGGCCGACTATCTCTTCAACTCTTTACAGAGCTGTCGGGCGCTAGTGGAACTTATTGCTTTAGCTGCTCATTTCCTAGTCTGTGAACCTGCCGTCTTACTGTGATGCTATTCAGACGGATTGGCTGCGGATTGCCTTATCTTTCGACTTAGGTTTCCCGACAATTCACCCGATGCACCTATGCCGTCACCGACATAGGGGGCCACAAATTTATTGTTTTTTGACCTATATTAGAGTTCCCTCGTGCCTCTGAAGTCTGATCAAGAACTAGAGGTAACATACTTGTGAATCCCACATTTTCATGGGGCAAGGACTATCTCTTCAACTCTCATCGAGTTGCCGGACGCTCTAGCCTGTATTACGAGTGGTGTACCACTCCCAGGTAGTCTCTGAACGTTCCCCGACTCTACGGGGCTTCGCTGCGGATTGCCTTATTCCTTCCGGAACTTAGGTTTCCCGACAATTCATCCGGGTCATCTATGCCGTCACCGACATAGCGAGCAATGTTTTATTTTTACTAGTCCAACGACGACGAGTATTACCGCGAAGATAATTCCCATGATCTGCTGAACGGATACGTTTCCCTCTTGATCCTTAACCATCCCGGTAAAGAAGCTCTTTAGGGTGGTCATGTTTTCCGATTACACCTCCTCTCCAGTAAATAAATTAAGGGCGCAATAACTTTTTACCTTTGCTGCCCTTGTACTAGCGATTAAACGTCCGGGACATAGTTGCCCCTCCGATAATGATTCCAACCACCAGCATCATGAGAACAAAGATGATGGGAGCCAGGTTCAGGAAGTCAGGTAGACCAGTAGCCTCGGCTGCTTGTGCGTCTACTTTTTCATAGTCAACTGTGAAGATATATCCAGTGGTGGCGGCGAGACCTGTAATGGTCAGAGTCACCCTATTGGAACCCACGGTCGTATCAACCGTTCTATCGGCTGATGATGGAGAAGTCTCCAAGACGGTCATTCCACTGGTATCGGAATGCATATGCTGATTTGCCAGGGTAATGGTGCAGACTCCGGCCCCATCACTGGTACAGGCGAGTCCCGTCTGTTGGATAGGATCTGTTCTGGCGGTGTTCACCAGGTTTGCCACATTGGGTAGAAATGCAATGGCAAATGCCGTGCAAAGAAGGAGTCCGAATAAGGCGCTTATGCTTTTTAATACTGTCATAGGTTTTCCTGATGCCCGTACATCTCTTGGTTGATCGAGGAGATATCAGGACCGCACTTTTTCGATGTGCGGGCATCAGAAGGTAGAGTAGGACAGTCACAAATCGTAGTAAATTCAGCGTATATGCACGCCGATTGTCCGGGGTCTATATGTCTTTTATTCTTATACGGATGGTTACATTCGCAAAATCAGACGTGGGGGATGTAGGCGGAACAAAGCCTAGTTTAAGCGCTGCACAAGCCGCCGACCGGGGGAGTGCTGCCCGATTAAAGTATTACTATCGCCCTGACGAGAGAACAAGACCGATTGTTTTTGATGTTTTTGATGCTGCCGTAGCCTTCCTGGGCATTAACTGGAACCAGCTCGGACATATAGTGGAGGCTCCTGACAACAACACTAGCTGGAGATGGAAACATGAAAAGCACAAACCATCCTATAAGTATGTTCTCAAGTGTCTACATGCTGTCCTCAACGAGGCATTCAGGAGAGACCGGGAATATAACAAGACTGTCGCTCCCCTGAGACAACTGGTGATCAGGGAGCTGGAGAAACTCCCGCAAGGGTATGAATTCTCTATTCCGGAACATCCAAGTTATCCCTTTGAAATGCAGGGGGACTGGGAGAAGAAGGAAGGGGAGTTCTGGAACTCCAAGTCAAAAAGGATACTGAGGAGAACAAGAGACCTGGTGGATACTGACAAACTGCTGGTCTACATGGGGGAGTTACTACTAGAGAATGGCAGCTGATACAACACTTGAGGCGGTGCTATACCGCCATGATCTTTCCCGGCATACCGTCGACCTGAAGGTTGATGGAAACTATGCCTACTCTGACAAGGAGCAGGTGGGTGTATTCATAAACCCCCATCTCCATGTGGGAGAAATCCGGGTTCCATTTAAGAAGATGCTTTTCACCATGGGAATGGGCATTTTGATTGTCGTCCCTATATATATATATGTTATGACCGTTCTTTTACCCGCTTTAGACCTATACAGGATCATCTTAGGAGTGGCTATTATTGCCGTCCCGATTGGTGGCGTTCTCCTGGCTCGGATCGCTGCTCCCAGTGTTAAGAGGCGGATCTACTGTCTCTGGGGAGAGCCTGAACCCCTTAATCTATATGACTTGTATGACTGGGACTATGACATGCACTGGTCCAAGGTTCAGAACCTTCAGGCAGTGGCAAAGAACAATGCCCGGTTCTCAACTATGAAGCTCACAGATACATCGTTCCTTACAAACGCTGTGGCCTGGGTGATTCTTTCATTTGGAATACTGATAGCCCTGGTGATCGTCATCGGGTTAATGAGGCCCTAGAGGAGTACAAGTGAGAGGAATATTTCGGAATGCCCTGGACTCAATATTCACTAAGAACAATGCAGCCGTTCTTGTCCTTGGGGTGGTAGGGGGTTTGATCATCTACCAAATGGGGAAAAGAACGGGCAACTACATATATGAGGAACATATCGAACCGAGGAGAAAATATTGGTAACAGTAACAATACCTAAGCCCAGGTTTCATTTCATGGGCAATTTCAAGAACTGGGTGGGGAAAAGGTCCCAGAAGCCCAAGACGGTCGAGGTCGAGATTCTTGGCCCAAGACCACGGCTGGAACACTGGGATATCGAGAGAGCTGAGCGGGAACTCCCCATACAGGCTCGATTTATTCAGACAAGGAAGTTAGGTAAGCCGAAGGTAATGTATTGCGTTTTCAGTGGGAAGAGCCAGGATGGGCAGACAAGGCTCTACCCGGTTCCTCTGGATAGGAAGCAGGCAATTCTATCTGAATCGCCTGATGAGTTCCTGGACAAGATTACAGCGAACACCCAGCAGGTTTACCACATGGAGAAACAACAGGTCAGGAGAAAGAGGTATTCCCGCCGGGGCTCTGCCATGCAAAAAGCACAGGCAACCATGTATGTGCTGCTTGCCGGGGGGCTTGGGTTTCTCCTGTTCATTATATTCAGCGAGGTAACTAGCACTAACTAGTGATCTATGTCATTAGATGGGTAAAGGGAGATAGTGGTATATGACAACTGAGAACAATGGTTATCAGGGTATTGATCCCAATATGCTCCAGCAGATGGCTGGGGGAGAGGGTTTCGCCGATCCTTTCGGGGATATCTTCAATGCCTCTGAACAGCCCCAGCGTATCGGACTCATCAGGGAGATTCTTTCTGGTGGGGAAACCCCGGAGGACAGGTATGTCCGGTTAAGGATTACTCCGAAGGACAGACAGGATTACTGTGATCTCGCCTATGAGGATGAGTTTGTAATGAACCGGGGACGACCGGATGCTGAAAAACTCACCGAGATGGAACAGCTTATGGGAATTGCTGAATACGGGGAGGCCCGCCATGAGGCGGTCCAGATGTACACGAGGATCATGACGCCATTTGCTGGTCCGGCATCATGGCAGAAAGCAGCACAGAACGCGTTTAGAAGGAAACCAAGGGAAGAAGGAGTTTAAGAGATGGCAAGGAAACCTAAAAGTGTTATCAGAAAACATCCCCTTTTAAGACATGCCAAGACACCCCAGCAAAGGAAAGCCCTGGAGTCCATGGTCTGGCGGGCTTCTCCAGCTGGTAAGAAGAGTAAGGCGAGGGCATCCAGACGGAAGTCAGTTATCACTGCGGTAAGAGATAAGAGGAATGCTCAGAAGTATGCAATAACCAAGGAGCATCCGGCTGTTAAGAGTTTCTGGAAGAACTGGGACTCTCTCTCCGTAGCCGATCGGAAAAAGGTGGCGAAAGCCGCTCCAGGGAAAGTTCCGGGAATGAGGAAGTTTAAGAAATAGGAAGTTTAAGAAATAGGGAGTTTAAGGGATGGCAAAGAAAACTAATCGTTCTGCTTACAACAAGGCAGCAGTAGAAGTAGAGATGAAAAAGGCGGGAGTTAATCCCAAATCGAAAGAAGGCAAAATGATTCATGCCCTGCTAAAAGGAAGGAGGAAGTAAGCCATAAAAAAATTCCGGAATATCAAGCGAAAGTTAATTAAGACTCGGAAGGATAGGACCTGGAGAATTTCGGGATCCTATCAATTTAGAAGAAAAAGATTAAAAACAGAGGTGTGACGACCCTATTGATTTTTCCAGCTATAAAAAAGCCCTGATTTCAGGGGGTGTGAACACCGTTCCCTTGTCACAGGCTAAAAAAGAGGCAAAAAGCATTGGATTCAACAGTTGCAGGGTTTTATGGACGCCGGGGAGCCGGAAAGACATTGAGTATGACCGCCTACGGGTGGTCTTTTCTACATTCTCCTCTCTGTGTTAATTGCAAGGAGCTTTTCAGAACATTCAAACATCGTTATGACGAGAAGAGAACATTAAGTGTCGGTTCCCCGTGTCCTGTCTGTGGAACGACCCTTGTAAATAACAAGTTGCTTGGATGGAAGTGTTTCTCAAATTACAATGTCACGTTCTCCAGTTCATACCATGAGAACATTGCTGAATTTATCAGCTCATTCCCGGAGGAGCTGACACAGTCCGTTCTCCTGGTGGATGAGACACCAGCTGTTGCCAACTCCCGGAGAACTATGTCCTCCCTCAATATGATGTTCAGCCTCTTTATAGAGCAGCTGAGAAAGAGGAGGGTGCATCTTTTTTATACAGCCCAAAATCCGATGAGGATAGACAGGTCCATCTTCTGGCAGACAGATGTGGCGTTTGATTGCAGGAGCTCCCCTCAAGCCAGGTCGGTAAAACTGGATATGTATGACCAGTGGGGAGGATGGCTGGATAACCAGAGTACGGTGGAGAATTCATGGCCCCCCCAGCGAGACCCAGACCGAACTCTGTATCTGACAAGAGCGGACCGGTTCTGGGATTTCTATGACACCGAGGAAATCGTAATGCCGACCGAGTATTACAAGCGCCAGAAGGATGTAGCCAAGGAACAGGGACTTGTGGCGGCAGAAAACTATATAGATCCTGAGTCCCCGGAAGGTATGGCTGCCAGAAATGAAATGAATGGCATTTTTGATGAGATTACATCCGTTGGAGTCGATTATGACGTTCTTATAAGGAGATTCCAGAGAAGGAAACTCCCTGTTTCCACTCTCCAGAACGAATTGAAGAGTCGCGGGTTCAATATTGAGGTTCTTGGGAAAAATAAACATAAAGTCTACCCACCGGAGATCAGTTGATGGGAGTGTTCCTTAGTTTTTTATCTGGCATGGCGGTCTTATGGATGGGCATTGAGCTCATCCAACCCCAAAGCGCCTTTTTAAGTTTCGTTGTCTATGGGCTTGCCCTCTGGATTCTTATCGAGACAGCAATCGAGGCTGGCAGGTCACTTTATGACGTAGTAGGGAGAAGATGAGGAGATTACTTGGCATACTGGTAATAGCTTTACTGGCTGCTTTTCCAGCCGGGATAGTTCAGGCTGCCGTTCCCCCTCCCACCCTGGACCTGGTTGAGGCATATGGGTTCTCCAATGTGCTGGAAACCGATGATCGTCTAATCCTGGTGAGGTATGACCTCCCTAAAGATGAGTGGCAACTCGACTCCACCGATGTGAATCCCCCGGCAATTCCGGTGGCATACATGGTGGAAGCTACATGTGAAACACCTGTTGAACCTATCAGGCTTGAGGACCCGTGTTACACCTCCATTTACAACGGAATGGTTCTCCACACCTTTTATGATGGTGTCAGGGGAGCTCCCGGCGTCACCCAGATAGGAATAAGGTCTATTCCCCGTATATGGCAGGGATTGAGCGGGATTTACATCCGGGCCGGACATGGACTTCCTGCCCCTGGTGCGCCTTCCGGAACATTTGAGACATGCATTGAGGGGAGCTCAACGGTTTTCACGGGACCGAATTTCACAACCAACCCGGTTGAGTGCATGAATCCCCTTTGGATAACCATCCCTTCTGTTGCTGAAAAAGAAAATCTTGTTGCGATTCTTACATCTCTGATGACCAACATCCAGGATGAAATGAATGTAACAGTAAATACTTATGTAGATCAGGGAATTATTACTCAGAGTGGAGCGATAATGCCGAGAGAGGCAATGAGTGCCATTGCCACGGCTGCCCCGAATGCTTTCTATGTTGGAATCGCCCAGCCATGGAGTGATTTCAACTTAGCCCTAACTCCGACAGCACTCGAAACAAATATAGCCACTGCCAATCAGAGTGGAAGGATTTATGAGGCATTCGATGGTGCAGCGGCACAATACCTGGGAACCACCCCTACGGTTTTGGGTGGAGTTACCTTTCTTCTTCTTGCAATCATAGTCGTGATGGCAGTTGGATTTGTAACCCGTTCCATTATGTATGGTTCCATTCTTGGGGTGCTGGTGCTGATGATGGGTATGTTCGCTGGGTTGTTCCCGGTGGCGGGCCTCTTTGTGTTGCTCGCGGTTTTGCTACTCCTGGGCTCGACCTACATTTTCAGGAGGTTCCCATCATGACCTCCGGATGGTTCGATGCAAGAAGGGACACACCACCAAGGTTCAAATACTTGAGCCTTCCGAGTCTCATCATTCCTATTATCCTTGTGCTGGTTTCTATCTATCATGCCTTACCAGTTATCTCCGGATGTTCGCTCGAAGCTGCACACCACCAGGCTGGTGATTACTGCTATCGAATGAAGGTGACAGTCTCTAACACCAGCGGGAACCCACTCTCTAATTACCCGGTGAGATTAAGCATTCCAGCGAATGATTTTCAGGCACAGGGGTTCATTGATGCCAATGGGTGGGACCTCAGAGGTTATACGGTTTCTCTCAACCCGGTTGCCTCGGAGATTCAGGATCTGGGAGCTACGTTGGCTGGCTGGTGGCTTGCTGTTTCCACTAATTCCGGAACGCCATCCTCCCCCACTTCTTTTTCAGGATGGATTTATCTTGGAAACCCCTACATAGCAAGGGATCAAGGCGTAAATCTCGCGGGATCGGACACAATCACGGTGAATGATGATCCTGCTCTTGAGTGGACTGATGACTTTGACCTGGTCGTGAAGGCGAAAGTAGCTGCTGACAAGATGACCCAGGTCGATGCTGGATGGATTGATAAATACAGCTCCGGGACCAACTCCGGCTATTACCTCGGATTTAGCAATGGGAATGTCATAGGAAAAGTGGGGGACGGAACCACAACTGACACGGTTTCCGCTCCATGGGATGGTAGTGAGGCTAGTTTCCGGCTCCGCTTTGATTCTGGGGCAGCCAATAAGCTGGAACTCTTCAAATACAACACGAACACCAGCACATGGGACAGTCTTGCCACTGGGGGAACAATTACCTCAGTCCTTCATAACGCTAATGATTTCATCATGGGAAAAGACTTCACCGGGATTCTCCGGGAAGTTAAGACGTACAAGGATGTGGGCCTTCCAGGGTATGCGAAAATTCAGGAATATGGGTTCAACCCTGTTGATATGGCAGAGACTTCCGCCTCCGATCCGAACTATTCCGGAACAATCGCCAACATGATCGGATCGAGTCATGATGCAATTTACGCCTGGGTCAGAAGCCAGAATGGAATTACCTACTCCCTAGGGCCAGTAATGCCGATTCAAGCCAGTCCCGCTGAAACTATTCCGGAATCTTTTGCGAGTGTCTTTGCAAACCCTTCAAACAATAATCTTTTTGCCGCTGGAACTCTCAATACGAATATGCCTTTTTACGGGGTGCTGGAAAATGCCCGGACTGACATGGGAATCGGTGGAGATGCCTGGTGGACCTTGGTTTTCGGGGGAATATTCGGACTTTTAGGCGTAGCGATACTGGTTGCGACCAACCGCCCGGAAATAGCGGCTGTTGCCCCTGGTGCCGGGTTACTGATAGGGGCATTCAATGGACTACTGGCTCCTTGGATAACGATTTTATATGGGATGGCAGCCATATCCATATGGCTGATCGGACGCTGGAGTCAGGAGTAGATTTATGGGTGTTTCACTATGGATGTACGTCACCTTCATATGGATAAGTATGACTCTCCTTGGAGGGTTCATGGACATGGCTTACTCGACAACTGAGGAGAACCAGAGTGCCATGAATACCATCATCCAGCTGAAGGTTTTCAAGTTCTGGGAGTTTGAGCTCTTTGGAAACCAGATTGCTGTTCCCTGGCCCAACCTCTCTTTTTTCCAGTCGATGGTCACATTGATGTTGTGGGACTACGAGTTTTTCAAGGGAGACCTGAACATAATCAGGTGGTTGTTCCTCACGGTTACAGCGGGCATGAGTTTCATCCTCGTAACGAGAATAATGCCAGTCATCCTTGAGGTTATCGCCACGTTGAGGAGGTTAAGCCCGATTTAATGAGAACACTTTTTGCAGGATCTATGGTCGGGGGACTTCCCGCTGTCTTATGGATGATTTTCATAGGGTGGTCGGCATGTCCGCTGAAATAGGAGTAATGAGATGAGCATAAGAGCAAGATTAGGAGTTTTCTCCACCGCCCTGATAGGGGTAATGGTGGGACTCTTTTTCTATGTCCAGTCTCCCTCATGTGCCTTTGCGGATAACCTCTGCATGGTGGGGGAGACACGCACATTTGACAACAATATAGATATATATGGGGGAACCTCCTACAAGACTGTTCTCACCACCGCAAATACTGCTGACAGGACGATTACTCTGCCCGATGCCTCATCCGGGCTGATCGGGGCAACATCAACCGACACTCTCACCAATAAGAGCATCGACTTCCTGACAGGTGGAAACACCGGAACTAATTACGATGCCAACACTCTCACCGGGGCAACCCTTCCCGCCAACGTGGTTACCTCTAGCCTCCAGAACCTCGGAGTCCAGAGCCAGGTGGAGCTAGGAAGTACCGGAACAACACTTACAGAGCCTTCAGCCGGGAACGTGGCAATAGAGACAAAAGAGATTTACAGGGCGAATGGTGTGACTATTCCTGTCGATGACGGAGGAACCGGGGTAACGAGTTTGCCCGCAGGACACGCCCTTATAGGAAATGATGCAAGTGCGATTACAACGGTGGACATGACCACTCAGGGACACCTTCTGGTTGGTGATGGAACAGGTCCTCCAAGTGCGCTCGCAGTTGGAAACAACGGTGAATTCCTGACGGCTGACTCGGCGGAACCGACTGGTGTGAAATGGTCGGCTCCTCCGGCAGGAGGATATTCCGTTGTGGATTGTTGGCTGTTTGGCAGTTATAGCCAGACATGGGCCAGTTATTATCCGGGGCCAAGCCGTACAGCGGTTCGATGCGATGACGAGCAAGGGTTTAGGAATGGCGGTCATGGAAATGTCGGGTCGATGGTGTCAATGCCTAATAACTACCCTTCATATGCGAGGGCATACCAGTTTGCTGAAACAGGCTACTACGACATTACTTTTCAAGGGTGTTCAAGCACCATGATAAACAACGGCGTAAACCTCGGTATAAATGGAACGAATAATAGTTGGTCATCTCATGCCTCGATGGGAGAAGCAAACGCATGGCAAGCCTATGTATCGGGTTACAGGTCCCCCATATGTGCTATGGCGGAGGCTATTATGAAGGTTACTACCACCACCGATAGCTACGTTTGGTTCTACCAAGCTGACGGTAGTAACTCCGATGGTTTCCAACTCTATCAAGCCGGGTTCCGAATATGGATAAAGAAGATAGCTGACTTATGAGGAACTTAATGAGGATTCCAAAAGTGAGAATGAGGATTGCGGTTTTCGGTCTCTTGGCGGGAGGGATAGCAGGACTTGCGTTTCTTGGCGTCACCTCACCTCCATGTATTTCCGCTGTCACGACATGCCCGGTTGGGACAACCGATGCTATTTCCGGAAACCTGGGGATACAGTCGGATACTCCCTACACGGCAACCCTCTCCGGGTCTAGTGCGACAGCGGACAGGACGGTGACTTTACCTGATGCGACAAGCACTCTTATTAGTGCAAGCTCCACCGATACGCTCACAAATAAGACGATAGATTTCTCCCTCAACACAGGGTCAAATTACGATGCCGGAAACCTTATCGGGACTATTCTCAACCCAACGGTTACATCATCGAGCCTGACCCTCCTCGGAATTCTAAATGACTTCAGCATAGGCTCCGACCTAACGACCCTTACCGAGTCCGCAACCTACGGTGCGGGAGATGTGGAAATCGAGGGGAATGTCATATACAGGGACGATGGGGTAACGATCCCTATTCCCGATGGTGGAACCAATGCGGAAACGCTCACGCTGAATGGTGTGATTGTTAATGGCTCAACCGCTCTTACAGGTGTTTCCCTTGCGTCAAAGGGGCAAATTTTTGTCGGTGACGGATCGGGACTTCCCCAGGCTCTTGCGGTTGGGGCTGATGGCACGATGCTTATGGCTGATCCTGCGGAGGTCACTGGCGTGAAGTGGGAACCAGCAGGGGGAGGTGGTGCGACTGCAATGGAATCGTGGGCGTGGACCGCTTGTAATGCTTGGTGGCCCGGAGGATTTACTGGATCAATTTGGGTTGAATTGGGTATACAAAGTACTTGTAACCCTGCCGATTGGGGTCTTTACGATGCGGACGATGAGATGGGAACCAAAGGAACAGGTTTTACACAACCCGCCGCATTAAGTGGGGTATGGGCTTTCCCGGAAACTGGTCAATGGATAGTTCGGGCTAGTGTGAGATGGTGGTGTCAATATTTCAGTTATCAATGTTCTAACATCCGAACCAAACTTTCGGGGACGAATAATGCAGGGGCTAGTTGGACGGTTCTAACTAGGGATGGTTTCGGCTCAACTTGTACTGGCCCTTGTACACCAAACCATACGGTTTTTTTCATATTTGATGTAGATGATTTATCCAACGACAAAATCATGTATGAAATAGGATCACTGCAATCAGGTAACAATGCATCGGAACCCTACCCGTGGGGCAGTAATAGCTACTGGTCACAGCGACTGGACTTCATAAGGCTAGGAGATTAGGTGATGATGAAACTACGCTTACCTCTTACAGGAATCGCAATCGGAATAGTTATATCCATTGTTGGGATCATGGCATCGGCTCCTCCGTGTGCTTTTGCTGATGAATCGTGTCCTGAAGGTGCTACGTCAACCTTTACAGGGACAGTGGCATTGAAGGGTGGAACCAACTACACAACGACCCTTACCTCGGCGTCCAACACTGCTGATCGGACGATCAGCCTTCCGGATGCGGATGGAGTCCTCATGTCGTCTTCCTCCGTGGATAATGTCACAAACAAGACGATAGATTTCAGCCTCAATACAGGGACGAACTACAACTCAGGAGACCTGGGCGGGTCTCAACTCAATGCGGGTGTTCTGTCCTCCTCAATCGACACGGTGGGAGTCCTTTCGGGAATGGATATCGGGTCGAACTTAACCACCATTGACGAGGCGGCGGCGGGCGATATCAACATCGAGGGCAATACGGTTTACCGTGCGGGCGGGGCTGATGTTCCTCCCTCTCAGGGCGGAACCGGAACTTCCTCTTTTACCGCTAATTCCGTCATTATCGGAAATGGTGCGAGCGGAGCTTTGGGGGTGGATACCTCCCAGAAGGGAGACCTTCTGGTGGGGAAGACAGGCGGTTTCCCCGAAGACCTTGCGGTTGGAACCACAGGACAAAAGTTAACCGCTGATTCAACAGACCCCAAAGGCATGGCATGGACGACACCAAGTGCCGGAGGCGGACTGGAAACAATTGACGGTTGGTATTATAACGACACAAGCACAAGCCCTAGTTCCTACAACCCTGTCCTTCTAAATGGCACATATTCCCAGATTCCGTCCAGTATGGGCTTTAACCCGACTGGCCCCGGCATGACTGTCAGTAACGGTGAATTTACATTCCCCTCAAATGGTCTGTGGGAAGTAAGGGCTCAGATATGTACCTCCTATGTGGCTAGCACGAATTATTCAATGGGCGGAATGATTGAGTTTTATCACTATTACAACGGTTGGAACTGGAATTATGTGGCAAGGGATTCAACAGGCTACCAGTCCCCCAACGCAAGCACCTATTGTGCCACCCTCTCGGCAATAGTTGATGTAACTAGTTATTCAACGAACAAAATACGTTTTTATTATTGGTGTGGTAATTGTCCGACAATGACCGCTGTACAGGAAGATACCAGTTTTTTCTTTATGAAGCTAACAGGATAATGCAATGGTAATGGGAAGCGGGTTTTTTGACGATTACGATGAATCCGGGCGGTTTAAGTACCCCGGAGGGATACCTACGGAAGAGGATAATCCCAAGAATAAAAAGAATGGAGGAAAGAAAGTGGCAGACAACGAAAACGAGCGAATCCAGAACACTTCTTCCAATGGGGATGATGGAAAGGAAAAGAAAAAGAATGGGAAAAAGAATCTCAATGCCCAGATTGAGGCCCAGGTAGGGCCAGGGGAAACCGATGTTAAAGAAATCGTCATAAGTGATGATGGGGATGATTTTGACCCCAACACTGTGCGGTACAGCGAGCTCCTTGCAAAGATTCCGGAGGAGTTCCACCGAAAGAACCCGGACGGTCAGGTCATGGGTCACGCCGCCAATTACAATCCTTTCGCCAGGACAAAGGAAAGCCCTCATGGGCGGTTCTATGACCCGGAGACAAAAACCTCGTATGCTCTTGATGCTGACCTTAAACCAGACATGGATAAACCTGTGTTCGGCTCGACTGGAAATTATCAGCCAGACCCCCCAGATGAACCTGTTACGGTGGAATCGGCTTTCTCCTCTTTAACTTTTACGACCCCCGGTGAGGAACTTGATGACAGTGACCTTGAGATAGATGAAAGTGATTTAACCTTAGATTTTGAGGGTGAACCGGGTGATCTAACAGAGGGAATTCCCGGGCTCGCAACCATCGGAGATGAAAAAGTTGAGGATGGTATCCCCGCCCTCGCTGACATAGGTGACCCCGCTCTTGGGCAGCTTGTCGAGCCGGTGGATCCTGGTGAGTATGAAGCAGAATTTGAGTACAACAAGGGTCCAGACTTTTCCTCCTTGGGACTGGACCCCACGACCTCCGCCTCTGGCAAAGAGTCTGGCATTGATACCCCCTCTGCCCGCTCGACGGTTTCAGGGGTGGAGGATTCCCCAGAACCTTCACTTGAAGCTCTTGGGGAACTCGCCGCTCTCTGGAGAACAGATGAAGAGGACCAGGAACGAGACCAGAAGGAAATGGATGAGGCGTTAAAGGAACTCTCCCTTCTTGAAATGGCGGGTTACCTGAGAACAGATGAAGAAGACCAGGAAGGTGATGAAAGAGCCATCAAGGATGCCATAGAGGATGAGATGGCATATAGCTTTGAAGATGGTACATATGAGCCTTCTAAGGAGTCACTGGGGGAACTGGCTGCCCTCTGGAGAGATAAGGAACAAGATGAGGAGCAATCTCCGAAAGATATGGGGAGCCTTGATAAAACAGAGGTTTTTAGCGTCTGGCGGGCCACCGATCCCATTGATGATGAAGAAGACCAGCCTCCAGTAGCAGTGGATGACCCGGAACAGACTAGTACGGCGTTCATGCCCCTGGACCAGCGCCCCCCATCCGCATTGAATCCAAGGCAGCTTATCGAGCAAGCGTTTCTTGATGAAAAAAAGAAAGCCGCCCTGATTATGGAGTTCCGGAAGGACTTTCCGGAATTTTATGATAGCAAAGGAAACTTTATAGGTGGTGATCTCCCCGGAGAGCTCGGAGGAGAGCGCTGGGAAGCCTACGGGCAGACGGGTATGCCGGGGAATCCACAAGCGGCTGTCGATTGGCATGTGCTTAAATCCATGTTCGGTTTGGGTGATGATGCACCTGTTAAGGAGGATGATTTCGTTAAAGCATTTCTAACCGATCAGGTTGAGAATGAAATCTTCCAGGATGCCGTTGCACATTTCCAAGCGGTAGGAACACTAAGTGCAATCCCGGGACCAGCCGCGACCATCTATGAATGGGATTCAATGGGGCCGAAAATGAGGACCGCCTCACTCGCCCTTGATAGCCTGGAGCTCCTAGTTCTCGGTGTTCCCTCCCTTCCCATGAGGGTAGTCAGGGCTGTTAAGGCAGGAGGAGCTCCTACCACGGCAAGCAAGATTGTTGCCGCCAGCACAGCCACCCAGAAATACATTGATGACTCCCTTCAGGCATATGACGCCGCCCTGGGACTTACTGGGCCTAACAGTGTTGCGAGTGCGGTAAAGAAAGCGGAAACAAGCAAGAATGCCTATATTGATGCTCTGGCGCTCGTGGAGGATATAAAAGCCCATGGGAGATATCCAAGAGAGGCTGGCGCGGGGTATACGGCTGCCGGGGTAATCTCCGAGGCTGAATATGCCCGGAGACTGCAAGCCGCCCAGGATGCGGTCGGGTTTGCCGCCGAGGAGTATAGCCGCCACCATGATGAAGTAATAGATGTTGTAAAGGCATCCACCAATGAGTTTGGAGAGGGCGGCGAACTGGCAAACCTGGGGAAAGGTGCGGAATTCCCCACAGCTGCTGAGAATCTCCTAGAGATAAAAAACGTGTTCCATCACTATGTAGATGTGTTTCCGGAAGTTAAGCTGGCGGCGAAACAGGTGGATGAGGCTTATGACAATGCCAGGGATAGGATCGCCGAATATGGAATACAGGGTTGGGAGCCAGGACCGAGTATCGCTGAACCTGTAAAAGACATCCTTGCTGCTCACAAGGCATTGAGGGATGCCAATAACATACAGGCAACTATCCTGAAAGGTCGGGTTAAGTCACTCCAGGATGACCTCGATGCCGGGGGGTACAGCCTGGCTGAAACCCACGCTGTAAGAGATGAAATTCGCTCAATCGACAGCCAGATAAGAGGACTAAATGCGCTGGATGGAGCTGACCTCCAAAAGATGGATGACATCCTCACCGATGTTATTAAGACCTTTAAGGGGGAGCCTGAACCATGGCAAATCCCGGTTCTTCTGGCCCATGATGCCGTAACGAAGAACAAGGCACAGAACCTCAAGGAGATGGATATCCTCTGGGCGGAGGGTTTTGACCCTGATGCTCCATGGGGAAGTGGAGGGAAAGGTCCCGCGATATATGATGCAACCAGACCAGACCTTGAAAAAATTGATGATTTTGACTGGGGACTTGGGTCTGTTAAGCCGGAAGGTGCGGGTGGATTTGGAGTGCTGGGGGTTCCACCTGTTTCAGGGACAGGAGAGGCCCCTGGGCGTTGGACAGCCATGTATGGAGGGGCCTACCCGGAACTTCATGCAGCTGAGAGGCATGTTGTTAAACCAGTTCCTACTGAGCAGTTTTCTTATGATCCTTCTTACCAGCATCTTGGGGAGCTCGCCAATCTGTGGTCTCCCAAGGATGAGAATATTGGATTGACCCAGCCATCACAGAGTGATTCTGCCGTTGCAAAGGATTCCGCGGCGGTTGATGTTGAGGCAGCTGATGATCTGGTTCAACCATTTCCCTCCAGGGTAGATTCAGATTCCTCGGTGGAGTTTGAAGGAGATGCCTTTGCTGGATTCGGACGCAAACCATTTGAGACTCCACTTGAGCTCCCAGTGTTTCCGGCGCCTTCCCGCGGATGGCAAATCCCGACTCCTGACGAGGGAATAGTGAAGCCTGAACCTGAAGTCAAGGAAGAAGATATATATATTCCGGAACCAGAACCTTTCAGGGGAAAACCAGTCCCCGACACTATTCCGGTGGTCATTCCTCCAACGGTGGTTCCTGTGACGATACCATCCGGAGAGCCACCTCCCCCTGATGAGGGGGAAGAGGCCCCGGCGTCTACGCCTGCCATAATCACTGTTCCTGCCCCCACCATTCCCATTAGAGGGGGAGTAGAGGACCCTGAACCAGACCCTGTGCCGGAACCACAGCCCATACCACAACCCACGCCAGAGCCTGTACCACCTCCAGAAGAGGGGTCACCCCCGGTGACTCCACCGGAGGTTACTCCCTCCATTGGGGGAGTACCACTCAGGACTCCTCCCATTAACTTGCCGCCCGCAAGGAGGAAACCAAGGAAACAGGCAACGAGGAAGGCTCCGAGGTATCCAAAGATCGTGGGATGGAAACAAGGGAAGGTTTATGGCTATCAGGACCTAGTTTCCGGAAAGTCTTATTACAGCTCCACTCCTCTATATAACAAGCTCCCAAGGGGAATGAATCTCAAGCCAATCGACACCCTCCAGGTTGTAAAGAGGGGAAGTACCAGGCCGAGGAAGAGACAATTCACCCTTGGCGATACGGTGGTGAGAGTCGGAAGGGACACCCTTACCTTCACCGACACCCGGAGAAACAGGAGAGGGCGCAGAGCATGATGGCAGCCACCCTTATCGGAACTCTCAGCTGGAAGGGACTCCTCATGTCAGGTTTCATGGGGGTTGCGGCTGGTGGAGCTTACATCTGTTACACAAATGCGTTCAAGATAGTGGGGTCCCCATCTGCCACGTTTGACTATGTTTTCAGGCTTGGCTTTTCTCCCTGGTTCATTAGCGCCGTAATTATGTCGGGACTCACGATAGTAGCCCGACCCTTTATATACGAGGCCCTCGGTGGACAGCGAGGTTACTTTGTGATGACCGGGGTTGGAGCAATGATCAGCGCCTTGATTATCGTGAGCTTCTTTAAGGAAAGATTTGATATCTACCAGTACATCGGGATGGTTTTGTGCATATGTGGGGCATTGCTAGTGGCGAGAGACTAGCCCTCTGGATAATCCTTGGGGGAACATTGCTTACCTTTCTGGTGAGGTTCTTCATGACGGGTTCCCACATAGTCATAGGGGATGACACCGGGACATATCTTGCGACCTTGAACTTCATCAGAGGAGAAGATTTGTCAGGGCATGGAGGGGAGAGACCACCACTGGTGGGGTATTTCCTCTGGCCCTTTGTTGTTATGTTTGGAACGCTGGCTGGAGCCAAGACAGCCGCACTGGTTGCCTCTGTTGTCGGATCATTTGCCTTTTACCTTGTTGCCAAGAAGGTCACTTCCCCGGTGACAGCCGCCATAGGGGGGCTATGCTTTATATGGCTGCCTATATATGCTGAAACACTTGGATGGGGGTTTCTTTCCATACTGGTAATTGCCCTGGCCCTTCTCAGCCTGTGGGGATGGATAAGGTATGCTGAAGAACCATCTCTTGACCGGGCATTGTCTGCCGCCGCCATTACAGCGGTAATGGCTTACCTTAACCAGACCGCTGTTCCCGTGATAGGGCTGGTCGTTGGTATCGCCCTTTTAACACTTGTGATTCCAAAACCCCTCCAGCACCTTAAATTTCTTATCCCGGCTGGAGTCCTCCTGGTATTCCTAACTCTGGGGAGTATCCCCTATGCGATGGCCCATATAAGCAACCTTTCAGTCCCCACTTCTGATGGCACTCCGGTGGATTTGTCCATAGAACTGAAAGACCCGATTACCTCGATGATTGCCATGGTGGGCATTCTCATCTTTTATCTTGCCGGGAGGAAGATCGGAGGTATTCCGGGAACCCTGATAATGGTTGGGGGAATCATTACATCAATTACCCAGGCACTCACTATCCCTGGATCACTGGCTTTCATAACGGTTCTCGGAAGGAGCATCCTCTGGCTCTGGATGTTCGCGGCGCTGGTTGGAATCTGGGGTATACCAGTTCTATTCCGGAAATATTTTGGAAAACTCTCCGGGGGACAGTACAGGAGTTTCGCCGCCCTTGGGATAGCTTTTGCTTTTATATATCTTTCTTCCGGATGGTTTCTCAGATTTGAATCGGTTATGCCACACTACACCACTCTTGATAATGACTCCGTTGTTGCCCTTGAGTGGGTGAGGGAACAAACTTCCCCTGATGAGAAGGTGGGAGCATATCCCTTGACCCTGGGATTCTATGTTAATGGACTTGCTAACAGGGCCACGGTCACTACCTCTCCAGATGATGGGGAGAGTGATGGCATGGCATATGGAGAGGCTGTCCGCGGATGGTGGCGTGTGGATGACAGGGCAGTGCGCTGCACCCTTGGATATATGACCGAGTGTGATGTATATCTACCGGAGCTCGGAGTCAAATACCTTCTCACAAGGGATGACCCCCAGACTCCTTTATCCCCTGTGTTTTCATCGGGGGAGATGATGGTGTATAGATTAGAAGGAGAGAAGGGATGGTAACGGCAATCGGGCTGGCATCCGGCATCGGGATTGCATTCGTTGCCAGCCGCCTTCCTGGGTGGTGGTTTCTCTTTCCGGTCAAGTTGGTGATGTGGCTTGGTGGACTGATACTTATCGGGAACGCCCTGTTCAAATTTTTTGCTGAACAGGGTGCTATAACATTAGTTGAGTAGTATGAGGGATTAGATGAGAATTGCGATTATCCACGATTGTATTTATCCATTCCGGAAGGGAGGGGGAGAGGTGCGGAACTACCATCTTTCCCGGCAGCTTGCCGCCATGGGCCACGAGGTTTACCTGGTGGGGATGAAGGACTGGGATGGGGATGACTATTATGAACTCTCCGAGGGAGTAACAGCGGTGGGAATAACCTCCGGGCTTGATCTCTATGACACCACGGGAAAGAGAACCATTGGGGATGCCATGATGTTCTCAGCCGCGTGTTCCCCCGTAAACCTCAACAAGTATCTCCCGGAAGTAGACCTGGTCGAGGTGAACAACATTCCTTACATGCATCTTCCCAATGTATGGAAGTGGACACGGGAGAGAGATATCCCCATGTTTGTCACATGGCATGAGGTTTATGGATATTCCCACTGGAGAAAAGAAAGGAATCCCCTTGTCGGGGCTTTCGCCGCATACTACGAGAAAAATTCCATGAAATTCGGGGATTACCTGATTGCCGTTTCAGATCACACCAAAAACCGATTACTTCAGAAAAAGGTGTCTCAGGAACGAATCAGGGTGGTTTTTGGTGGCGTGGACACCCCCAAAATAGCCCTTTGCCCCCCAGAAGGCCCAAAGAGCGACGTAATCTACTCAACCCGACTCGTAAGCCATAAGAGGGTCGATTTGCTCCTCTCTGCAAGCGAGCTTGCGGGCAAAAAACTCGGAAGACCCATAAAAGGGGTAATTACGGGTGATGGACCCTTAAAAGACCAGCTTAAACGCCAGGCATACAACATGGAGATTGATTTCTGGTTCACCGGGTGGCTCGAACACCCGGAAGAGGTCTGGGGCCATATGAAAAAGTCCAAGGTAATGGTTCACACGAGCCAGAGAGAAGGATTCGGGTTCGCGGCTCTTGAGGCAATGGCATGTGGTCTCCCTGTAATTGCCATGGATGAGGAAACCACTGCCATCGGTGAGCTCATTGATGAGGGAAGAAACGGTTACGTCACCAAGCCCGACCCGGAATCCATCAGCCAGGCAATCCTTAAAGCACTAGATAACTATGAACAAATGGCGGTCAGCTGCATTGATAGGGCTGATACCTTCAGCTGGGAAGCCTCCGGCAAATCTTTAGTGAGGGCATATACATTAAATGGATAATAGAGGATACATAGCGCTGGCGATAATCTTTGTGGTTGTTGCCCTTACCCTGCTCAGAACGAGCGGGGCATCGGTTGATTTCTATGAGGATGGGACCGCCCTGGGCCAGAGAACAGGACATAACCTTGTCTCCGGCGCTGGAATAAACATTACTGGAACAGATGACCCCGCCAACTCAAGGGTAAACATTACGGTGTCAGCAATAGATAATGCAGCATCCGGGAGTGCAACGGTGAGCAGTGGGAACCTTTTCGTAATGGTCACCCATGGACTGGGATCGACTCCGGACAGGGTTCAACTCACTCCTACAACCGACCCGGCTGATGCCGCATGGTATGTGAGCTCCAAGGGAGCAAGCCAGTTTGCAATCACCCTGGTGGCAACCCACAGCTCTGACATCACTTTTGACTGGCGAGCATCCAAGGAGGAATAATGGAGATACCCGTTTACCATAAAGCTATTGCCACAAACCCTCTTGCCGCCGGACTGGATGCAACAATCTATGGAACCATCAAGCAGGGATTGAGTTCCCCCGGAAGGAGCTCCGGGTTGTTCATGGGGCGGCAAATCATGCACATATTCAGGTCAGTAGCCGCTCACCAAAGCCCCCCGGACTTTATAAGAGGACTTATTCCGGAACTTTCCGAGGAGGAAACTTTTCTACTTCTTAGAGAGGGCATGGATATAGCAAAGTCCCTGGCCCGCCCGGACAGGGGAGGAGCGGCATCCAACTGGGATTGTGCGATTGTTTATGCCGTAGCCAGGGCAATGAATCCAGACGAGATAATCGAGACAGGCACCGGAGTAGGGGCCACCTCGGTAATGGCACTTGAGGGAACACGGGATAACCATTCCATGGTTCTGACCACTTTCGACCGGGAGGATGAGGGTTCAGGCGAGGATGGGGTTCCCTATTACAGGTGGAAGGAGCTCCCACTATCAGGTGTCGGGCAGCTTATTCCGGAATACTATGGAGAGAAGGTTGTGTTTGTACTGGGTGACATAAAGGAAACCCTCCCCCGGTGGATATCCGGGAACGCAACCCCGGTGGATCCTGGTCACAAGAGACTCGTCATACTTGACTCACTCCACACTCCGGAACACCAGGTCTTTGAAGTGGAACAGCTCTCCAGAATCCTTTCATCAGGGTCGATAATACTCTGTGATGACACCACCTATGGATGGGCGGAATCAGTAGGCACATATGACAACTGTGGATTTCTTGGAGGAATAGTTATTTAGATGTTAAGGTCTATGCTAATGGTATAGATCATTGGTCTAAGGGAGAAGAGTATGGCCCAATTCTCAGATAAGTATTTAGAAGAGTTAAAGCGTGAACCTGGCTATAACTACACCCGGTGGGGAGATAAGGAAGAGATTATCGAGTCAGGGACGCTGGTGAGACATGAACCTTTCCTGCCCCAAGGAGGTGAGAAGGAACACTTCTGCCTCGTTGAACGCCCGGAGCTCGAGGGTAGTGACAAATTTGCCGAGAGGGGAATCTCATACGGTCTCACCTGTGGACGATGGGGTTATCCCTACCAAGTTTCCATACCCACTAGAAAAGAAATAATGCAAAACACTTTCCACCGGGGTGGGAAAACTATTCAACCAGTCCCCGTTGTTGAGGATTCAAATGTCGTCCCGGAGCATCTCCGTGAGGCTGTTGGTCGCTCAGTATGGTGGGAGGAAGGTCTCACCCTAGACCCTAATACAAAAAAGTACATAAAAGAGGAGGAACCCATGGCCCCGTCAGATAATACCCACCAGTCTCAACTTCAGGAAGCGATTCTCGCTGGCAAGGGGAGAAAACCTCTCAGGAAAGGTAAACCCCAGCCACTTAAAACTGTTAAAACATTTGGGGGTCCGTTGGCGGTTATAAACCAGAAGTTCAAGACAAAGCAAGAGGCACAGGAATTCCAGTCCAAATTCACCGGGGACTTTGCCACCGATACTCTGGTTTTTGAAAACGCCCATAGTAAAAACACATGGTGGATAGGTGTTCCGGAAAAGTTTCTTGAGAAAGGTGGGGCTGGAGCCAGGAAGAGGGGAAAGAAAGCACCCACCAGTAATGTTCCGGAAGAGGGGATTGTGATCAGGCGAGACTTTCCAGTCAACTGGTTACCGGAACATCAGAGAATCAAAAAAACGGATGAGTATGGAGCTCCTCTGGAAAGGACTCAAATCCTCCGGGACTCCAAGGGTGACCTTTACACCATCGACAGGATGAGAGGGTATCTTCTCGACCTCGATGGGATAAATGAGGATGGCAGCTGGAGACAGGAAGGCAACCGGACAGTTAACCTCGATCCCTCCTCCCCGGAATATGACCAAGGGAATGAATATTTCAGACATAGCATAGAGGGAAAGTATCTCGTAGGGGATATACGAAAGCTAAATGAACCCGGAGGTGAAACCGTGGCAAAAGAAGACTTTAATATCGCGGAACATAGCAGTGCGATTGAGAACTATATAAAAGATAGACAGCATGAATGGAGCCATCTATCTGATACTGATGCATATGGTCAGATAATGAATGAGATTACCGATGATCTGGATATTGTTCTCCCGATGGAAAAAGAGGGTAATGATTGGTTTAGGGGGTTAGACTTTTACAAGGCTCTCGATAAAATTCAAGAGGAGGTTCTAACACAAGTTCAGCGCCAGGCTAGTGCCATTGCTCGTGAAACCGTGGCAAAAGAAGAAAAACCAGAGGAATACTCAGACCTAACCGGAGAACCCAAACGGACAGAGAACCCGACAGTTCTGGAAGGGCAAGCGGGATTCGCCCTCGGCAGTAGCAGGGATATGAACCCATATGAGAAAGCTCTCAAGGAGATGAGTGGGGAGGAGCCATATGACGATGAACGACATGCCTTCCTAAAAAAACACGCACTCCAATGGGATACTGGCTACCACATGGCGGAGGCGGAGGATCGAAGACAGGCAGACGCCCATCTATCATCACCCGGACGACCACAACCTGGAAAGGTGTATCGCCTAACAGGTGGGCCAGATGAACCAAATATAGCAAGCGGGGATAGTTGGGCGGAATCTGAAGTACCCAAGGAATGGAAACTTTCCGAGAAAGAGTTTGATAAGTTAATCAAACACTTAGAGGCTAACCCTACGATTGATTATGTGTCAGATATAGTGCAGGTGCTTGAATTAGATCTTCCGGGAATGCCCGGAGATGAAGTCCGTAAAAGGGCTGAAACTCAACTAGAGCATGAAATAGCAGTAGCACATCAATCAGCTTACAACCCTTGGGATTCAGAATCTCAAACATTCTCTGAGGATTACAGTGGCCCACCGCTCCCCCATCAACACAGACTGAATGATGGCCCCTCCTTTGAGGACCATGTTGACATGGCTATTAAAGATGGTTTGGATGATACTGAAGCCTATATAGCGGCATTAACTCTAAAGAGGATGGATGAGAACGGTGAGACCGCCTTAAAAGCCTTCTTTGAGGCATCTGAAGATCAAAACATACATGGTCATAGTACCGATCATATCGAGCGTAGGAAGAAAATCGCTGACCATTTGGAAATGACCCATGGGACGATTAACCTTCAGGATATGGCCCAAGAACTCTATAATCCTTCAGAAGCAGCATCTTATGTGAAACCCCAAAAGGAAGAGGCAGAATTCACGGTGGACACCAAGGATGCCCGCTCTGTGAGTCCCGCCGTAACAGCCAAGGCTATCAAGAAAGAGTTAAAAGCCAGGTACCCTGATACCAAGTTTAGTGTGACAAGTAGTAGGTTTTCAGGGGGATCATCCGTTGATGTCAGATATGATGGCGGCCCCGCCGAGAGTGAGGTAAATGAAATCCTCGACCAGTATCAGGGCGGTCGATTCGACAGCATGATTGACCTTCAGACTCAAGCCTATTCCTGGCTCTTGCCCGATGGGTCAGCCGTCCTTGCCAAGATAGTGGGGACAGAAGGCAGCATGGGAACCATACCCAACTATGATGTTCCGAAACCTCACCCGGATGCCGAGCTCGTCCACTTCCAACCTGGTTACATATCGGCGCGTAGAAGTGAGCCTATTCACTCACCGAGAGACCCTTCCACACTCCCACCGGGAGAAACCATGGGCCTTGGGGAGATAGGAGACTTTATAGTACAGCAGGGGGTTAAACACAACCCTGATGTATATACAAATGAATGGGGTGAACCTTGGACTGTTAAAAGAACTGAGGATCGATTCAAAGATTTCTGGGATGAGGCAATGTTTGAGAAGGATGAGGACGGCAAGTACAGGGCCGACCAGGTTGCCGGGATAATTGAATATAACCTCGGCTTGCCACTTGAGAAGATGGAAAGAGCTAACGTCAAAGACCCCACACCAGCTACTTCCGGAACCCCTACACAAGGAATTAACCTCGATGAGTTCGCATCAGAAATCCATCACGATCTTCAGGAATACGCATCTGACAAGGGATTCGAGTGGGATCAACTGGATGACCAAGACAGGGCTGACAAAATAGCAGGACTGGTAGACCTCTATGGGGAGGAAGTTCTGACTATGGGAGAAACAGGATGGGGTGGCTTTTTATCGCCCCTTATTGAAAAGCACAAAGATGATGACAATAAAGTCTGGCTAGCAGTTGAGGAGCAGATTATTGACATCCTCGATGACCCCACAGGGAGATGGCAGAAACTCGATGAAAGACGTCAAGCGATGTACGAGAAACTTGGCCCACAGGTAAAGCGATTGCAAGAGGAAGGAAAGGCAGTTCCTGTGGAGCTTGTTAATGTCAACGCACAACTATTTCCCGGCAATAAGTACCTCAGGGAGAGTGTGATCCAAAAAGCCGAAGAGATGTTCGAGGAATATGAGGGCTTGTTTCGCACCGGGTATGACACAAGCCCACGAACACAGGCAATCGTAGAGAAGCACCAAATGGAAATTCTAAAATTCATGGAAGCTCTGCCCAAGGAATATCCTGATCAATTTATGCCTTGGGATAATTTGAGCAAGGAAGAATTCGAGAAACAAAGAAATGATGCAGTGGACTGGATGGAAGATGGACCTAGCCCGAAACTAGCCAAGTTTTTGTCGGATGAGCAAGAGGCTATTTATGATGCCTATAAGGGCAAAGATGAATCCTTTTATGAAAACCCCACCCTTAACGATGAATATCATGACGAGATAGGCAAATTCTGGGATAGCATTCAAGGAGCGGTAAATAGGGTTTTTGAGCCGAAAAAAGTTGGGGTAGATGAACCCCCAAGACCAACCCCAGACTCTCCTGAGATGTATGGACTTTTCGATGATACAGATGTCCACGGAGGGGTGATGACTACGGAGCGTTTCTTTGAGATCATCCGGGACTCCCTCCCGGAACAGAAGATAGAGAAGTATCGCTTGCAGGAGGATGGTACCTGGCAGGATGAAGGGAGCATAGATATTCTTGAGGGCCATCAAATAGCCCGTAAGGCTATTTACCCCCAGCTGCCAAAAGACCTGTCCCCGGAGGATCTAAGGCGTGTCGAGGACACAATCTTCAAGGCAGTAACTAAAGCCTATGAAGATTCCCCCAGGGGCTATGAAAAGGAACTTGAGAAGTTCGTTAATGTCAACCTAGATTTTCTTTCCCCTGAACAGCTTTCAGATGCAGAATATCTCAACCAACAACGCATTCCGGGGTTTAGTCCTGGCTTTGAAAAGACGGTGGAATTTATATCCAAAAACCCCGTCCTTAATGAGTATTTCAAGAACGTGGATTTCGATGATCCTTCCCAGAACAATTATGAGTTGCCTTTCTATCTGGATGAGGAGTTAGAGAGGGTGATAGGTCAAGTCAATGATGCCTTTAACAAAGGCTATGCAAAAAGGTTTGGCGCTCTGGCGGACAGAAAGCAACAAGAAGAGCTCACCCCCAAATTACGGGAACAGGCCCTCATCCGAATGGATTTGGAAGGCAGAATCCCGGAGTGGTGGGCATCCTCGACACCATCAGGTGCTGTATCGGGAATGAATTTTATGGCGTCCCTGCTCTCAGACGAAAACCGGAAGATAGTTGAAGAGGGTTATGACAGCTACATAGAAACCAAAAAACGCTGGTACATGGACCCATTGGTACTTGAAGGCAAGACAGCACCCATGACTCTCATTGGGAAAGATATCGCTGATGTTAAACTCGCCAACGAGAAGATAGAGCAGGCTTTTGAAGTGCTGGAAACCCTTTCTCTAGCCGCTCAGAAAAGACCAGAGGAATACCCCTACCGGGATGAGAAATTCTCCTACAAGGAACAGCCATATGAAGTGGTTGGTTATGATGATGGGGATGAGATGAACGTGGTCAAGAATCTTAAAACCGGAAAAATGTTTAAGCTGACCTCTGATCAAATCAGCGCCATCATGCTTGCTGATTCCCTTTCCATGACCGCCTTGTCAGATAGCCCCGTAACAAATGCCCGCCCAAGTTCACGGTTGCCAAAACCGAGAAAGAAGGCAAAAGCAACCCCCAAGAAATTAAAGACCACAAGGGGGAGGAAGATGGGGAAGATTAAGAACTACAAGGATCTGGTTACTGGAAAGGTGTTTTCAAGGAGAGGCAAAGGCCCCAAGCCCACCTCTAAAAGATTCACGGCTGTAAAATAGGGGATTAAAAAAGGCGGGAGGGTAAAGATACCTTCCCGCCTCTAAAAAACGCTCTATGGAGCTCGTATTTCTAGGTATTCTGACCTTTCACCCATTTCTGATAGCTTTTCACATCAACTAGGTAGCTGCCATAAAGTCCACCTGGTTTCTCAGCTTTCAGCAATCCTTTCTTTATATGTCGACGGATTGTTGCCTCGCTTAGTCCAGAACTACTCACCACTTCAGCAAGGGACATGAACTTCTTGGGCAGTACCTTGTAGTGGTTATTGCCTACCCGTCCTATCGTCCATCTCTCATAGTCCCTTGTATTAATGGTGTAACTACTGAACTCGCCTTTTGGTTTCTCAGCTTTCAGAAATCCTTTCTTTATATGTCGACGGATTGTTGCCTCGCTGAATCCAGAACGCCTCACCACTTCAGCAAGGGACATTGTTTCAGTCTGTTTCTTTCTGGATGTCATCTTCCACTTCCTCATTCCCATATGATGCCCCAAGAAGGGCGAATAGGAGATTCTCTATTGAAGTCAATTTATTATTGAACATTACTGACTCATAGTGTCTCATAACGGCTGAGAGGTATTGCAATCTCTTGTCTGCGTTGGGTGACCTCATGAAAGCATTTTGGAAACTCTTCTCAAAGAGATGCTCTTCCATTTCTTCAAAAGAGATTACATTGAGAGGGTCAGACTCTGACCCAATATCCATCTCAGATTGTGCAACCCCTTCCTCTATTTCGGTTTCATTGTTTTCCATAAATTCTCTCCTTGTATTTTTGATTACTTTTTATTTACTTAGTTTCACGAGTGCCTCAAGAAGTTTCACATGGTAGGGACTAAATTCCTCTTGGCATCCCATCAGTTCCCTAAATTTTTTAGGTATTCCCGGTTGTGCCTCATCCACCATTGGAATCCATTCGTTCTTCACGAATTTCTCAACTTGATCCCACTTTGCCTCTGTGTCTGGATAGTCCCCATCCCCTTCATCAAAGTCATCCCCCCCACAAGTACCACACATATATGAATCCAAGTTAAGGACTCTCTCTTTCTCAAAAAACAAATCCCTATCCGCTGAAACCCTATTAACCCATCCCATGGTTCTTGTATCCACTCCACAATCAAGGCAAAGGTCTGTTTTGAGTGTTCTCACTTCTGAGCCAGGTAGGTTACATTTGGGACAAAGGTCAAACAGCAGAGGGCCTTCACAGTTAATGCATTCCTCTAAGTCTTCATATGTACCATCAAAGATGGAAAGCATATGGTCATATGCATCACAAGCCTTGCTAAGTTCTTCCATCGTGTCTTTGCCACAAAGATAAGGGGAAACAAGCCATCCACCATATGTTTTAACTTCCTCTCCATTCAACATGGCGGATGGGCAACACTCCTCATTGCATTTAAGAAATGGCCCCCCACATCCACATTCATCCCCTAAAAGGGTGGAAATGCTCTCATAGAGCAAGGTTCCCTTTGCTTTCTCTTGTCCACTCATTTCTATTCTCCTTTGATTGAATTAGGACTATCCCTAGACACTTGTGTGTTTCACGGGGGAGAGTCCTTCTCTCCCCCACTCATCAGTAGGGTGAAACGATCTAATGGCTTAGACCCTTACCCCAACTGACCACCACACAATGCTTGTTGCAAGGTGGGTTGCTTTTGCCCCTAGTTCAGCAAGTCTGTGGACATACTCGCCCGTGTGAGGGGTGATACTTTTGCCCTCATGTCCTAACTCATGAATGATCATTTCCGTATGTTGCATGAGGGGTTTTCCATTGGGCATCTCAAACCAATCCTCACCTAACCGTGGAACCACATAATCAAGTTGCCTGCCACCATATTGGGCAACTCTGTCATCACCTAACCCCAATGACCCAATGAATCTCACATGGCACTCAAACCCTAAAAGCTGTTTTGAAAGCCACTTTGTATATGCCTCAACATCTCTCATGGACTCAGTTATCTCATCATCAGAATAGATTTTTATCTCAGCATTTTCATCAGTCTTTAACCCATATGCAGCATGGGATGTCTGGAGTCCCACATCCTTGAATCTACTCCTCTCTATCTTTGAGAGGGTGCGTGGCTGAACCACCTCAAACCCATTATCATGTGCCATCTCATTGGCATATGTATCCTTTGACCAGAGGACAACATTCTCACCTAGTTTCGCATCCATTACTTTCTTGACCACATCATCCTCAGTTCTCGCATCTTCAACAGCCATCTGAACCCATGACTCTGAGGCATGTTCTTCTTTAAGGTCATCAACCGTCACCTTCAAGACTTCAGCAAAGACACTCTGAAGATATTTCGCGGTGACAGTATCCCTATTAGGGGGCATGGGAACCTTTTGCTGAATATCTACGTCATAGGGCATCTCAATCTCTTGTATAGCGATTCCCATCTCAAAGATATGTCCTACCCCATTCTGGGGTTCATATATATCTATCTGAGCGTTCCTATATGAGTATTTAAGAGGTTCACCTATTCCACTTGCGAGGATGGTGTGAAGTCTCCTCCCCGTGGTGGTTGCGACATGGACTCTGTTTTCCACCTTCTGACCATTAACCACATAGTCAATATTCTTTGGTGGGAGAAAACCTAGTAGGGCATCTACCGTGCCTTCTAGTTCGCTGTGAGGGCGATTAACAATGGCTGAGACAATAGTGCCTTTCTTCCTATCATTAGCCTCTATTTCCCTTCCCCCATTTTCTGGAAAGTAAACTGTTTGCCCCACCGTTTCGACCTTGCCCTCAACAGCTATTGAGAGAATCTCCTTCTCTCCTATATTGAACCTTCCCCTCACGCTAGAATCATGTCTCTTATTGGTAGGGGCCATAAGAGTGAAGGCATCATTTATATCCTTGAAACCTGGGCCATCATCCTCAACCTTTACCTCTAGTCTCTCTACCCTCTCTGGACTAAAAATAGGGTTTATTTCCACATGGCATATAGTAGAGTCCTCATCCCAAACATTTGCCACCAGCTCTTTAACCAGAGACCAGAGATCTCTCCCCTCATGTAATCCAGCCATCCCTTCCGTACTGACTTCAAATCTCGCTTTCGCACTCATCTTGTTCCTCCTTGTTGGAACTCAATCGATCTAATAGATCATCTGTATGATCTAATGGAGTAGATCACTCCATAGGAGTGAGTATAAAAGCCTTGTCATATCTTGTCAAATCTTGTCAGGTGTTCGGATGTCCCGGAACATATCAAGAGAAGATTGCACCGGGTGGATTTTTCCTTCAGCGGCAAGGGATTCCAGAAACTCTTTCGATGCCTCTCCCAGTTTCTCCTCCAGAGTTTCATCAACCGCGGAACCATGGAACCTTCCATTGCACATGCAATCGCATTCTGGTTTTTCCGCTGTATGACATTTCGCATCACAGCGCCCCTGTATCCCTTCCGAGTTTCCCCATGTCATAATCGTTGCCATTAGTTTTTTGTTGCCCCATGGTCGATAGGGCTTGCGCCAGTTTTGATATCCCTGTCCTTGATCAGCTGCTCCAGTTCTTTCTGCCGTCTGATGATCTCCTCATCAATGGCCCTCAACTCATTCCGGGACTCTTCTTCCACCCTGGTGATTTCATCAATGATTTTATTGACCTCATGGATCTGAGCTCCGTATCTGTCAGAAATGCTGGCGGATTTCTTGATGATGAAGTCCCGGAATATTTCCATGGATTCCTTGAAACTTACCTCCTTGCCTGAAACATCCCCCATGACGTCACCCAAGCCAGACTTCAAATAGGAGAGAAGGCTATCAAACCCATTAAGAGTTTCTCTTTCTTTCTTTGTACTTTTAACTGGCTGGGTCTGGTTAAAGTCATTGGCTGCCGTTGCGATATCGGTGATTTCCTGCTGGGCCTTTGTGGACTTATTCCAGCCGGAACTTCTTGATGCGGCGGCATTAACCGGGGTGGGGCTCAGAATCTCGTTACATTTTCTACAACTACCCCGATGCCTGCCTACATTGTTGTTGACTACTCCAAGCCCGCAGGGAGCGAGCTCCCACTCATCCAGGGTGAGGGGGTTGGGCTTTTTGCTGGTGATCCTCCCATCCGTGTCCCGCACCACCTGCTCTACCCTCCGATCATTGTCTCTCTTCTGTTTTCTCTTCTTTTTATTGTTTCCCTTATTAGAGGTCATGAACTCGACCATGGTTTCCGTGGCATCGACCACGATCACCTTATCGGCTCCAATGCTGTCTAATTTTCTCCGGGCGAGGTTAGCCTGGTTTGTGCTTGAATGTTTGATTCTCTTCCACATCATCCTTCTCCTATATTTATTATTTTCATTTTTCTATTCATCCCAGGTCTTCTTCCAAGGAAGTTCCGGAAAGTCCACCCCTTCCTTTATCAGTTGAGCTGAGAGGACTCGAAAAGCAACCGCGCATGTACTCGGAACAACTCCATTTCCCAGCTGCCGTAATCTAATGTCGGGTCGGTCCATCCGGGTAACAGGCCCTGTAATTGCTCCACGAAGTTGGGATTCAGTCTCCGGCATTTCGGACTGCACTGGTGTGAGGGATTCCTTGCAATAGGTTGGTTCAAGCCCCGGAAAATATCTGAGGAGCTCCCTCCACTTATCTGTTTCATCTGGCCCTGGGGGGAAGAGTGGATAGGGGATTTCCTCGCTGTTGTCGTCAGCCCGTGGCTCTGCTGGCTGTTCCCCCTCATCCGGTGCTTGTGTTCGCTGGATGTGATGGTGGGCCACTGTTCTCTCGTGAATGAGACCAGGTCGTCCCCCCTCCAGTTCCCGGTTACCCGGCGTGTTGTGTAGGCATCCGATGCCGCCGCCGTGGGCCATACTGTTTTCATTCCGGAGACCCTCTGGGTGACTCCTATGTACTGTTGGAATTGCATTCTCGGAATCCTCTTCCCCGGAGGATCGAACCCCCTCCAGTCCCTTGCAGCCGGGGTTGTCCATGTTGCCACCTTTATCCGTAGTGGCTTGTGGAGGTTGATTCCCGCCAGCGCTTTTCTGATTCTTCTTTTTTCCCATGAATCTACTCCTTCTGCTCGATGATCTGATGAAACCGCCGTGGGCCAGAGAGCCGCCTCAACCTCAAGTCTCATCTTGGGGTTTCCTCCATCCAGTTCTGCCTTGGAAGGAACGTGCCAGTTAGCTCTCGCCGTGGGCCACCTACGTGCGGTCTCAATAAGGTTGGGTCCCCTCTCTCCATTGGCATAGGTTGCGGAGTTGCTAGTAGCGGTGGGCCAGTTCTTTGCTTTTTCCTGTAATACTTCTCCCCCGGTGCCGGGTTTGCGACTTCCGGGATTCCCAGCTCTCGCCGTGGGCCACCTAGAGGAGAGTGCATCTTTTTTATACAGCCCAAAAGATGAATTAAACTTATCCACCTCCGTCGCTAATTGTTTTTGATTACACCCTCGCCGGTTGTCACGAGTGTTCGCTGTGGGCCAACTGTCCGGGTTTGTTGTCTCCGCTTTGCCCTTCCGGGACTTCCCCATCTTCTCCCGTTCCGGAAGTCCCACTATCGCGGGATGATTGCTGAGACCTACCTGCCCATAGTTCGGTCTGTTTCCAATCTTGCCTGCTTCAGCCGCTGTCGCTGTGGGCCAAATAGATGAATTAAACTCATCAACCTTCCACCTCGATGCCACCTGGACCAGGCTTACAGCATGGCGTCCCTGTCCGGTTTCCTCATCGAAGTTGGTGTCATTTCTCAGGTTGTCTGCATATGCGTTCTGGGCTGATGCCGTGGGCCAGTTAACAGCAGCCATGGGAAGGTCAAGCCCCCACCGGGTTCCATCAGGAGAAATGCATTGCCCGTCAACCATCTCCCTCTGGGGACCAAACTCATCCCTCGCCCTGGATGTGGGCCAAGCTGCCGAGGATATAGAGCCTATCGCGGCGGTGCGGAGCGCCAACTTCTTGCGCCGAGAAGATTCCTTCCTTAACTGAGTAGCCCATCTCTCGAAGTTCTCTACGGATTGTCGTCCAGTAATATCCGGGCTTGCCATCTCCAGCCGTGATGATCCCTGGTACGTTTTCAAAATAAACGAGCTTTGGAAACCCAACCCGTTCAATAAGTCGACGGACATCGGGCCAGAGGTTCCTGTCATCTGACTCCTGCTTTCTTCCCCCGGCAAAGCTGAAGGGGGTGCAAGGGAAGCCCCCCGCGATGATATCCACCTTTCCGCTTGCGATCTCATAAGGGACTGATTTGAGATCTGACCAAATTGGCGCGGGATCAAGGAGTCCTTTTTCCATAAGCGAAACCAAGAGGCTTGCGACAGAAAGTTCGATTTCCACGTACATGATTGTGCGAGTGTGGAGAATGGTTCGCAACCCGAGCTCAAGCCCTCCATAGCCCGTACAGATACTGAGGACTGACAAAGGTTTGATTCCGGAACGTATAGCCACATCAGATATATCCTCCATAGAATTAGTTATCTCTACCATTAGCTGATATCCCTGGACGCCAAATGGCGTCCGTATTTATCTTCAAGGCGTATGATGTCATCTTCCCCGAAATACTCGCCTGTCTGGACCTCGATGACCTTCAGCCATCTCTTTCCGGGATTCGATAGGCGGTGGGTAGATCCAAGGGGTACCGGGATTCCATCCCCCCGGAATATGTCCCTCAGATTTCCATCCACCTCCACAACACCAGCGCCTTCCAGAACCAGCCAGAACTCAGCCCGGTATCTGTGGTACTGGAGAGAGAGTTGCTCCCCTGGGGCCACATCAAGTATTTTGACCTGGTGGTCATCATTGGATTCTATGAGGGTGCTGTTTCCCCATGGTGTGGTGAGAGACCTCTTGAGGTGAATCTCTTTTTCGCCAGCATCAGCCATTTCCGGAATACGATCGGGACGGTCCGGCATTAACTGTTTTCCATCTTTCGTTGTCATGACTTTGTCTCCCTGTATGTTTTGTATTTCTTAGATAGTGTTGAACGCTTGATGCCGAGTGTCCGTGCATAGTGGCTAATGTTGTTCTCCCCCCGGTCGAGGGCCTCGTATACCTCCATCAGCTGCTCGGCGAGCTCCGGGTCACTTGCCTCGATGCGGTCAGCGCCTACGGGGAGACCGAGCTCTATCCTTCTCTGGATACTACTAGCTGTTCTCTCCCTGATCAGGTCCAGTTCAAACTCCGCAAAGGAGGCAAGCAGGTTCAGATGTAATCTCCCTTCAGAGGTCGAGGTATCCCATCGGTCATCCATGCTCTCCAGGTCAACCTTGTAGTCCCTCCATATGCTCATCTGTTTATGCATGTGGGCAACGGAACGGAACATCCGGTCAAATTTCCATATCAGTATCTTGGTGAACTTCCGGGACCTTGCATCCTTATCAAGTTCCCGGAGGGCCTTTCTGTTCTTATGGTCCAGCGCACTTGCCCTGTCAACATATTCCCCGACCACCTCCAGCCCTTGAGCCTCCGCATGACTCCTCAGATGGAATAGCTGGTTCTCCGGGTCCTGGTTCTTGTCCGAGGTTGAGACCCTTGCGTAGAGTGCCGCTTTCATTAGATAAAAATCCTGTTCCAGCGGGGTTGTGGAATCCGTGTGTTCATGAACTCGCGGGTGGTATCTCCTGAGATGGGAAAATACCGGAGCCTCTTACATATTTCCTTCATTCCCGTTTTCCGCTGGTGCATCTGGGCGGCGAGGCAGTCATCCATCTCCGGGTAGACGGAGGGAAAAACCATCCGTGTCCACGAATACTCCCCAAAGGCAAACCATGCGGCGAGCTGACGCACATCGCGGATGATCTTGAAGTTATTGGACTCTCCATCACCCTCCCTCATATATCTGGGGTACTGGAACTCATCCCATGGACTCCTCGGCTGTTCCGGGGTATCAAGTGGATCTACCGGACTGTGATACTGCCATATGGTCCAGACATCCTCGTCACCAGGGTATTTCCCATTATCTAAAATCAGTTTGAATATAAATTCTTTATCGTTAATCGTCGTCATTTTTGTTCTGTTTCCATCCTCTGAAATCTGTTGATGTCCTAAAGTCTTTCTCCTCAAGACAGGCACGGCACTTACCCCTCACGACTGGGCCACTGGGTTCAGGCAGGTCCCAGTGGTGCAGATGACCTTCTACATCCATCCGCCCAGCTTTGTGCGCCTCTACCCACCCCACCACGGTCTGCCTCGGTAGTTTCCACACCGTTGCAGACTCATTGGCATTTGTCTTTATCGCCCGGAGAACCACCTTCCTAATCAGGGTTTCTGGGTATTGCGAACTTCTAAACCGTTTATCCAATGTTCCTTCTCCGCCTCCACAAATGATTTAAGAGCATCGAGAGAGTTCCCTGTTTTTAGATTGAATGCCTTCTCCAGTGCCTCCACGAGGTCATCCGTCACGTACTCTCTCCATTCAAAGTTAAAGGCACTTACCTGGAGCCAGAGGGGTGTATAGAAAATCTTTGACCTCTGACCTCTCCAGCCTGAAAATGATTTGTTCTGGAGGTAGGTCAGGCGGCACCAGTAGGTCTTGGAGGGAAGCCCATGGAGTCTTGATTTCTTAAAAGTGACAGGCATCCTGATGCTATGCATTTCAGGTGTGCCGGGAATACCTCCGCTCCCGGTTCCCGGAACTTTCTCCCTGCCAGTAAATTTCTCCCTGGGTTGTACCACCCTTTCCCCCACCCGGAGAGGAATCGTTGACACCCATCCTTGCGGGCGGAAACCACAGTTGAGGCAAAGGTATTCCTCATAGGCATCCCTGGTGATATATCCCCCCATGCACTTTTCACACTTCCTCCTGGTTAGCGTATCCCCGGTCTGCCCATCCATTACCCGAAACATCTCAGCCATTGACATTGGTTCATTCAAGATGACCCTCCATATATTTCTGATTTCCACACCGAACGGATGGCTCCATGGGAGCTTGCCTTTGCCGATGGTCTGTACTGCTCGGTCTTACTTATGACCCCATCCGCCAGCGCCCTTCTCATCACGGCTCCCATTGCCCTGTTTTCATGGGTGCTGTAACCCCGTGGCATCCTCTTCCAGACTTCATCCACGATGAAGTAATTGAGATCGCCAGCTGTCTTCAGCAAACTCTCATAAGCGATATCTTTCCATTCCGGGCGGGCATTCTCCTCGACCTTTTTAATGGCCCTCTCCCGCCTGTCTCTGGCAATCGCCCTGTCATAGTCGAAAAGGCTTGGCTGGTATCTGCGGCTGATATTCCATATGCGTTTATTTCCCTTCATCCCTTTCTCTCCCTGATCTGATTAGCCCGGTGGTCTCCATATCGTTTTCCCATTTCTCTCCAGTCCGTGTGGCCCACGTGCCAACCCTCATGACGGCTGCACCAGTACACCCCCATCGGTCTCTGTTCCGGAAGCCTCACCCTCTTCCCACTCATTAGTGAATTTCCGTGTTCCTGGGCGAGCTCCATAGTTCTAAATTTTTTTTTCTTACAACTTCTCCTCATGTTCTGTTCTTCATCCTTATCTCCTCCATCCTCTTGGAGGTGACTGACCACTTATGGCTTTCTGGGTCATTCCAGAAGTCCCCTCTTCTCTTACCCCTTGAAAGGGTCTGCTGGATTGTGTCCTTCTTCTTCCCAGGCATCTTCTTTACGAGTTCCTCAATGGTTAACTCTCCGGTAGGTGCATCTTCAGGATCTAAAAGGGTTGCCTCGATATATGGTTTGGTGTCCAGACTCTCACGAAGATCGGAACTGGCGAGGGGTAGCTTGTCCACCCTGATCATGGAGAAATCATTTATTCCCGGTCTGGGTTCCGTGAATGTAATTTCAAACCCAAGGGCATCATGTTTTGTTCCGGAATTTACTTTGCGGTGGATTATGGCAACACTTAATTGCCCAGAAGCCCCTTCTCCCTCCGCCTCTATCTGCCAGATGGATCGACCGAGATTCCACCAGAATGTGCTGCCGAACGGCATATTGTTAGTGAGTCCCACCTGTGGCTTGGACTGGTGGGCAATTATTATTGAGGAAACCCGCAAATCCCTCAGAGCTTCAAAGAACTCCTCGGTGGCCTGGGCGCTTTCCGCCTCACCACCCACAGCTGGCTGTGCGGAATCAATGCATATAAACGAGATCTCTGAACTGATGACCTCATCCCTTATAGCCTCCAACTGTGATGCGAATGCCCCACTCATCCTCCTGTACCTCATAGGGGGTTCGGCAACTCCCAACCCATCACAGATAGATGCCCACCTGTCTTTCACCTCACTCTCATCAGCCTCCCAGTCGAGGTAGAGGACATTCTGTTTCTTATGAATCACTAGTCCGTCATTAAGTGCATCGTTATAGTTCTCCCCAAGTGAAACCCTCACTCCGAGGTAAACCGCGAGAAGGGACTTACCAAGCCCTCCCATACCGAAAATGATAGAGGGGTTATGTTCGATCACCACGGGCCACGCCGCATAGGAAAGATGGGTTCTTCTCTCTACATCAGAGATGTTTTGGAATGGCTCGCCCATACGGAATTCGGCAAGTGCTTTTTCACACCCCACCTGAATAACATCACCCCATTCAAGGAAAGATGTTGCGGTGTCCTGGCATTCCTTTGCCGCATCAGTCTTGTTTCTTGGGCCACGGAGGTCGAGTCTCCCCGTGAATATGGGCCGCTCCCTGCCGAATGCCCGGTAGAAGACCTGAAGGTCAGCACGGCATGTATGGCGATGGTCCTCTCTGAACCTGTCAAAGACGAGTTCAATCGGGGCTGAAAGATTAGGGAAGGTAATTTCCAGCTTGCCAGCCAGCGCTTTATCCACATGGGGGGAAAACTTCTTTTCCGAAAGCCTGACAGCCTCAAGTTTTCTTTCTTCCTCTGAAATCTCCTGGCTCATATCGTTTCTTTAATCCGCTTTCTTCTCTCGAAGTGGCCCATAGTAGTAGGGGGGACTGATTCCCGTGTTCCGGAATTGCTTGATGTTCCGGAATTACGATTTGGAGGGGAAGGTTCACCGTTGGGTATGCTCCCCATGTGAGCCTTGTATGTGTTCATCTCCCTTTGAATCTGGAGAGTGAGCCTCGCAACCTTGATAATGTCAGTCGGGGTTATGTTGCAAAGCCAGCTAAGTTCCCTCACCTTGTCCTGGATCTCATCCATCCTCTGATCCCTGAGTTCATCCCATTCCTTCAGGAATTCGATGAATTTCCTCTGGTAGTCATTTTTCTTTCTGAGGGTGTCTATCTGTATCTCAAGTTCCACTTCCCGTGGTGACCTGTTCCAACCAGAATCAGTTGAAATATTCTCTGAGGTATCGGACATAGGCTGCTCTCCTTCTGTGTTGATGGGGGAGCCGTGGGCCACTGTAATCCTCTTTGAGCTTTCTGATAACTTTCTGTTAATAAGATTGCCCACGACTCCCGGAACTGTTTATTCGGGTAGGGGGGAGAGGAATACTCTCAAGACCCCCCCTCCCTACCTTTCGCCTCATGCGGGGTGGTACCGGCTCCGCATTGAAACTCCTTTTAATCAGGTAGGGAAGGCGGTCACCCCTCCCTACCTTTCCGCTCAACCGGGGAGGATGCGGAATAGACAGGTAGCTGCTGTCTATGTAGCCAATAACCCCGATCTGAAACGCTAAATTAAGATGCACACTCCTCTGTAAGCCTTAACCCATCTCCCCTCTTGGGAATGAAGATGTATTTACGCGTATGTTTATGTTTGAAACTGTCATAGGTGATTCCATCTTCCTCAAAGGAATGCATGTACATGTAATCCACCTGGAGACTGGCAAGTGCCTCCTGAAAGAGGATGTCGATTTCCTGTGGGGTTTCAGCCCTGAGATATTGGCGTCCCTTAACCACGGGCATCTCCTATATGGCTCATCTTGTTCCAGAGTTGAGGTTCCACCTCGACCACATGGCAGGTGTTACAACGCTGTTTCCCGAAGTCACCAGTTGAATTCATCATCTCCATCAGCTTGCCCACCGAGATTCTCAATCGCCGCGAACCCAGATGGATATGCCAGAGAGTCCCTTCCTTGACGAGCTCGTAAACACGACGCTTGTGGATTTCCAGCTGTTTGGCTGTCTGGGCCGGAGTCCAGAACTTGAGATCATCATTTAGTTCGAGATGGTCGGGGGTGTTCATTGGCTTTCCCCCGTGAAGAAACTAGGTGGGACACCAGTAGCCTTTGCTATCTGGTCAATGAGGTAGCTATCAACTTCATTAGAGGCTTTGTATCGGGTGTCTCCCCGCAGGACATGAGAAAGTTCAGATCGGTTGAGACCTATCTGTGTTGCAAGCCAGTCCATCTTCCTTCCTTGGAAGAAGAGGACCTCGTGTACCTTTTCACCCCACAGAACATGTGGTGTCTTCTTTTTAATATCTTCTGCCAACGTCTTAGATATCTCCTCTAATGACAAGTTATAAACAAGCTATTGCATTGGATGAGAATGTCAATACAATGTGTTGTGCCTAATACCACCGTTTGGTGGTAACTTTTTATTCTAGGAGGCTCACCATGACATTTGACGAGTGGTTGAGGGAAACCCTCGACCGAAATGGGTGGACCCAGGAGGAGTTTGCGACGAGAGCTGAGATTCCTTACTCAACTTTCAACGCCTACTTCTCCCGGAAAACCAGCCCCATGCCCGATAAGCTCCGAGGTTTTTCCAAGGCTACCGGGACATCGATGAGAAGGCTGCTCATCATGTGCGGATATGCCCTGGAGTCGGACTTCAGATCCCGATCGCTATCTAAGGATGAGGAAGAACTCTTACATTGGTACGCCCAGGTTCCACCTGAGAGTAGGTCTCTGGTTGTGACAATGCTGAGAGGAACCATCCACGGATTAAGGGATCAGCCACATGAATACTCCGACAGCGGGAGTTCCTCTTCAGCTGGTTAATTCGTGAAGCGGTGAATTCTGAGACATCCATCGTCAATGTGATCGTTAGTTGCATTGTGGCCCTCCTACCCCATATCCATTTTTGGTGGGTGACCAATACTTCAGCAACACGGGCGAATGAGCAAGACAAATCCATAGGTAACAAGTTGCCAATAAGTTGTCACTTTTGGCACGTAGTAAAGGAGAAATAATGCAAAATCAAGTAAATCCGACACGTAATTCCTATCTGGAAGGACTGAGAAGAGGCAAAAATTTAACACAAACCGATCTGAGTTCCCTGATAAACACAAGCCCCCAGGTCATATCTTTGCTGGAAAGTGGCAAGCGAAACCTAAATTTGAACTATGCGGAAAGACTTGCTCCACACCTCGATGTGTCGAGCCAGGAATTGCTGGATGGAAAATCCAATGACGCACCGATTGAGGTAGATGTTCAAACCGGAAAGCAGGCTATTGAGCTTCTAAATACCTATGATGAACTTCTCCCGGAATCGGCGCATGAATCAATAAGGGCATACATCGATCACATGGTGGACTTTTACACCGCCCATCAGGATCAGGACGAAAACATTCCGGCACTTCCCAAGTTGAGTCGCACCCGCGATGGGTGGTCATGGGGATTGCGTCATCTCGGCAGGGTGCTTACCTTTAAGGGAGCCCAGGTAGGAGTGACCTATGAGCGTCTCAACATCCACCGGGCAAGGAAGGTTCGGATAGGGAAGGAGTGGAGATGGCAAACCCAGATGTATGTAATGGGATCAAGCACCCCTGTCCCAGAGGGTTCAACCTATGAAGGGGGAGCATCCCCCGTGGTGACCCAGATGGCAAAGGCGGTGGACTTCAACAGCGGTATCTATCCATCTGAAGTATTCACAAAGATACCTCACTTTGAATGGAATACCACAAGCGATGTGATGTTTATCTTTCTTAGAAACACCGCAAAGACTTTCATCTGTCTCCAGTTCTCAGGAGAATATACCGCCCGCGAATTCATGATCACCGAGGGAATCGCGGAGGAATTCATGGAAGAGTTCGCCGGGGAGGACTTCCAGTATGAGGGCCATTCCAATGGTTCACTCGGTGATGACCCACAAAATAATTATTAACTGACCTTAGAGGGGGCTTTCTATTTGACTGCTTTTGATAAGATTTTGATAACTATGCTAATGACATAGATCAACAAGCCATAAGGGGGTATCTGATGGCTACTGAAAAAAGGCGGAAGGGGGATGGGAATATTGTCTGGATTGCCAGGGGCAAAGCCCGAATAAGGATTTGGCTGGGTAATAAGAGACACAGTGAAAATTTCACTGGAAGTAAGAGAGATGCGGAAAGACGGTTGAAGGAACTCCTCAAGCAAAAGGACCTTGGGACACTGGCTCTGAAAAAAGAGGAGGGTCACAAAGTAAATCCCTTGACCTTTGGAAAGCTGGTAGCTGAATGGTGGGAAGCTACCGACTTCTCAGGAAGACCGAAAACCAAGGAGAACTATGAGTACATACTGAGGTTCCACCTTCTTCCCAAGTTAGAGAATGTTTACATAAATGACATTACGTTTAATTCCGCTACCGGGTTGGTAGCAAAACTAAGGAAGACCCGTAAGGTTAAATACTTCAATACGGGGACAAATAAACTAGTTTATGGGAAAGAATATCTATCCCCTTCAACCATCCACAAAATCATATTGCTGTTTAAGCAGATTGTCAGATGGGGAGCTAATACTGAAAAATTTCCAGAAATGCGTTGGCTGAACAATATAAAGATTTCCCAGAGAAGGGAGAATGAGAATAACAGCGTTGAGTATGCTTTCTCATCTGAGGAAATCAAGGAACTTCTCCATCATGCGAGGGAAACTCGTTACTATCCCATAATCCTCCTTGCCGTAAATACTGGCGCTCATCTGAGCGAATTGATGGGCCTTACATGGAGTGACTGTGACTTTGATAGTGAGACACCATACATCAGCCTCAAGAGAACGCTCTTCCAGGGGAAAGGGGGACTCGCTTACTACAAGCCGATGAAGAATGAAGGGCGAGCTCGGAAATTATCCGTCCCCCAACATGTCGCGGAACATTTCCAAACCTATAAAAAACTCACGCGTCTAAAGTTACCATCCATGGGAACGATGAGGGGCCATACCACCCTTCCATATCGTAGGTTTGATGACATGCCTCTCTTTGTGAATACGGAAGTTATAGAAACTAGCACAGCTCGATCGGGAATCCATACCTATAAACAGAATTTCCAAAATCCCCGAAACCCGGAGTGGGAATCAATGACCCCCAGAAAACTAAACAGGTTGATATGGAAATACCCCATGAGGAAAGTCGGGGAAATGTATGGGATATCGAACCGGTCAGTATCTAATAAGGCTAAAAAGTTTGATCTTCAAACTCCCCCGGTTGGGTACTTTCTCAAGAAGGGTGAAACCCCTTTCAGACATAAAGCCAAGAATCAAAGGCATGAAAAAAATACTCGCTTGGAAACTCCCCCTCTCCCTCAAGTGGACCCAGCGATTACGGGTGGGGGACTTGGTGACCCTTGGTTGATGAATGGAGTCTCCCATGGGGTGAAGAGACTCTACAAAAAAATCTTTACCCCTGATGAGTTCGGGGAGATGGTGGGTATTCCGGAACAAGCTGACTTTAAGAGTTTACGCCATACCCATGCGACACTTCTTATTCTCTCCGGGGTGGATCTCGCAATAGTGTCAGAGAGATTGGGACACAGCAATATCGGCACAACAAAGAAACATTATCTCCACCTTCTTAACAGGCTTGATTACAAAGTCATTGATGCCCTTGATCAACTTAATTTTGGGGCCGATGACCAACCCTCAGAACTTCCCCGAAAAATCCGCTCCGCCTAACTTATTCAGCCCCTCAGATTCTCTAACTGGGGGGCCTGATTTAGCCCCAAGTGACAAACAAGTGACATAATGGGGTCCAAAATGGGGTCCAAAAAATATTTTTTTGTTGAGTCAAAAGCCCCTGGAAACACCCATTTCGTGCCTAGAAACGCCTATTTTGGTGACCACGGAGTTGAACCATAACAACTGTCTCTTAACCAGTTGCTCCGAAGTGACAATACGTGACAGTTTGTGACTGGGGTTGTTCCAAAAAATTGAGCTAAAATGAAATTAAGTGACAATACGTGACGATACGTGACGACAGGATGGGGTCCAAATGGGGTCCAAAACATAAAATGAGTTGAACCCCCCCTGGCCCGCTAGCTCAACTGGCAGAGCAGCCGACTCTTAATCGGCAGGTTCTCGGTTCGATCCCGAGGCGGGTCACCATCCTTCCAATGCTGTTTTAATTATTCTGTTATTTGGTATATCATGCGCCCTCAACTCTAAACCAATAGAGTAGATCAACATAACCATAGAGGGGGTACGTTTATGGATACGAAAACATTGCCGAAAAGGTTCCGGGAAGTTTTATTACAGGTTGAGGAAAACTGTAAAGATGGGGAACTCCAAGAAGTTATTGTTATGCAGTTTGACTCTGACCAGGTCGCGGTCATCCCGGTTCCAACACCCGATTTAAGCGAGTTCATTGCCTTAAAAACTCCGCCCCTAATAGTGGAGGATATGGAGAAAGACGCAAAGTATATGTCAATCAGAGTAGCCTTGGAAGAACTTAAACCGCAGAGTTATTTTCATATCCATGAGTCCTATGCTACTAAGTTTGAAAATGCAAGAAAGAAATGGGGTTCAGTTAGCAGGATGCCACCAGAAGATAGGGTTGACTTAGCGATGGTGATTTCCTATGAGAAGGGAAAGTCTCCCCTTGCCTGTACTGCCATTATCAACACCGATGGGGATGGAACGAGGTCAATAGAGAAGTGGGATGTTCTCTCAGAAATTGCAGGGCGAGGGGTGGTGAATATATATGAGTAGGAATACAGTACCAATACAGATTAAATATGAAGACATACATGAGATAGCCGATACTTGTAGTTACCACAATAACTATCCAGAGTGGGTCGTAATGCTGACTGACTTAATAAACGGTGATTTAAGCCTTGAGGAGATCAGAAAGGATGTAGTTGAGGCTTATTACAATGGTGGATTCTGTTTTCTTGCATATGAAGGTCTCAGAGATGATAAAGGGGGTTTCATAAAGGAAGTTCCTAAAGAACCATATGCGAGTCGATACCTTAGACAAAAGGCATAAAAAAAGGGGGGGCATTTTGCCCCCCTCTAATGGTGTGGAACTATTCCACTAATCAATCAATTTGTTTCCAATTCCATTCCACATTGCCTTCAGCCATTGCATAAGGTTCCACTAAACCCTCATTCCAATCCGTTAGGAATTGCTCTAGCCTCTCAATGTCTTGGGCGAAATCTAGTTCCACCACCATGAAATATTTGGGTTCCCCCTCAAGGTCTAACCCATCTATAAACTTCTCCAACTCATATGGCATATGCTCTTCTCCTTGTTTGGTTATCCGTGACCTTTATTTGGTTTCGGGGGGGAAACCATCCCCCCCATCATCAGACGGAATTATTTCTTCTGTACTTGTCCGAATGCCAATCTTTTGGTATGCCAGAACATTTCTCGCAATGGTTATAAAGGTCACCGTCTTCAGTACCTAACCAATGGACAAAATCAACCAGTTTCCCACACTTAACACATAGCCATATTTTTGCTGTTACTGCCATCTTTTATTTCTCCTTATTTGGTTATCCGTGACCTTTATGTGGTTTCGGGGGGGGAACCACCCCCCCCATCATCAGACGGATTAGTCATACCGATAGCATTTGAAACGATTGCCATCCCTTTGACGACTTTTCGTACCTGGCCGGTTGCAATCTTCGTTACACGGTTCGGCGTCCACGCCCGACCATGCCGCAAGATGCAGATGTATTCCTCTTGTGGCCTCGTACGTTCGGGCGAGAGACTCCAGACTCTCTTGAGCCATGTCGTAGGTTTCGACCATGTATGCAACTGTAATATTTTTGGTCATTACGGCGTAGATGGCGCTTCTAATGGCGTCGCCAGATGGGTAGCTACCAGTTAACTCTTCAGCTTGGTTGAATAGGTCGGTCGTTGGGTTTGTTGTCGTCATTTCCTTATCTCCTTTACTGTATTAGATTGATACACTAAAAGGAGTATAAGGGTAATATAAATACGTGTCAAGTATGCTACCCTATTAAAAAGGAGTATTTAGATATGGACGAAATCGAAAAGCTATTATCGAAAGGGTGGACGAAACGCGCTATATGTGCCGATCCGCTGATTTTAGTTGCGCGGTCGACGCTCGATAACTGGCAAAATGGCCGCACCAAAATACCAGAGGGCCGGCGCAACGTCTTAAAAATGATGTTAAGCGCTCCGGTTCCTCGACGCGGTATACCTGGTCGAAAAAAGGGAACCCTTTTAGAGGGCTAAAAAAAGAGCCGGTTTTATGCGTAAAGGGTGTTAATTTTTTTTAACACCCTTTTTTTTTGGCCGGCCTACGTGTTTTCCGCCGGCTCGCGCCCTTTCCATACCGGCTTTAGTTCTTTCCGAGCGGCGTTTACTTTCCTGATTCGCTATCCAACCCATAAACGCCAAAAGAACCTCGCGGATCTCCGGCGTTGTTTCTGTAAATGGTTCCTGATACGAAATAACGTCGCACCCAAACTCGGAGAACTCGCGAACATGGCGGAGCGTTTCTTCCGGGCCGCCGCGCGTTAATCGATCCAACGCCCACACGACCAGAGTGTCGAACCGGTTCGCTCGCGCCGCGGTTTTCGCCTCGTTTAATATTTTGCCGTGGGCGTTTCTAAACGCGGACACCCCGGTAAGGTCGTAAGTTTCTGTTATTTC
>VTLG01010995.1_pt1 | contig 49560 bp, 52 predicted proteins | sample 4694571 | NCBI WGS metagenome assembly VTLG01 (sample SAMN12604809, study PRJNA352737) | marine metagenome | biome: ENVO:00000447; feature: ENVO:00000209|ENVO:00000569|ENVO:01000036; material: ENVO:00002151; isolation source: viral sequences binned using virsorter ... | reverse complement strand
TGGGGGTAGATCATCGCCCTTTTTATAAATATATACTTTTACCATTTTTCCTATCCTCTAAAATTTAACTATCTTTACATCATCATAACCTTTCTCAATCCAGTCATCATAATGTTTTTTTGCTTTTCGGTATGTAGTGAAGTAGTCATCACAACCGCCAACCCAAACAACATATTTATATTTATTCATTCTTCCTTTTTAAACCCTATTATATTTAATGTCAAATCTTTTTTTTTATTTTCCTACATAGCATATTTTGAATTTTTCTCTTCCGCCATTTCCAGAAGATATTCTCTTCTTTCTTCTGCATTGTAATTATAATTTCTAAAGTATTCATCTTCTGACGATTTAATATGACAAAATTCCAACAACTCTTTATTGGAATAGGCTGACAATGGTTTTTCGTCTGACGGATTAAATGACATATAACTATAAACCCCCATGTTCTATCTCATTTTTAGCCTCGTTGACAATCTCATCTAACAGTTTAACTCTTAACTCTTTCTCCCTGACAATCAAAGGAATTAACACAGGTAGCAAACCCATGTTTTTTACCTTGCTGTCAAAATGACTTCTGTTATCTACCAAAAATTTTAATAATTCTTCTTCTGACATATCCTACCTCATCATGTTGACAATTCATAAATATCTCCAAAGGTATAAAACCTACCTCTGAAATTTATATAAGAAAATTTTGCTAGGTTGAAAGTTCTGTAACCTTTTCTATTATGATCGTAGGCAATAAAAGAAAACTCAGGGTCATCTTTCCTGCCTGTGCCTTTAATGTGTTTTTTGACACCGAATGAAATATTGTATTTTTTAAACTTACCCTCGTTTTTAGAATAATATCTCAATCCTATAAATTTGTTACCTACCAAACTTTTAAGATTTCTTAAAAACTGATCGGCTACCTCTTTTTCCATACTTACCTTTTCCATTTCATCTCCCAACTCTCTTTCCATAGACCTTCTCCATCTTTTACTCATCTAATTCTCCTTAAATAATCTTGGTTCTGCAATTTCCTTATCTACTAATTCTACAAGTTTCATTTTCACTCTAATAGAGGCTTCATCTCCTGTGTTGTGCAATTTTGTTTTACTACATTTTAAAATGTCTGTCAAGCCTCCTTCGTTAAAATTTTGAATAAATTCTTCTTTGTTAAATCGCTGGATAGCATAAGTATCTGAGTACTTATCGTAAAAGGTTATGTAGATCATAGGAATAACCAAAGTATTAAAATGCCAATAGCGATGACAAAAAGCCTGTATAACATAACTATAATTTCCATTATGGTAATCTCCCTGTAAATCCATAATCATCAGGATGGTCTGTCTTGACAAACCAAACAATGACAATTTGTTCCAAATTCGTATCGTTGTGATATTTCCAGTCTAGGTTTTGCCTAGTACTTTTGACGAGCTTGTCTCTGACCTCATCTAAAAGTTCAGGTAGTAGATCGTCTGTTTCGTTATCTATTTTCATATTATTCCTCTATCTAGGAAAAGCCCAAAATCTTCTAAGTGCTTTTCATCATTAAATTTAATTCTACAATGTAGGTAATTCATGGCATCGTTGTCATTTTTAAATTTCAAAATATTATTTTCCTTATCTTGTAAATATCTTGCATCTTCATATCTCTTATCTAATAAATATATTGCTACCATTTTTTTTACTCATCTTTATCTTTTTTTGGACACCCTACTTCTTCTGTTTCAATAAGTATCCTCATGCCCTCATCATCATATCCTGTTCCAATATGTACAGGAACACATCCTACATCTTCTGGAGTAGTACAAGCATACATATAAACTATCAGTATAGTCAACCCTACCCAAGAAAATATTTTATTAATCATCTTTTTTCTCCTGCTTTTTCATAAACCATTTATTGCCTATTCTTACTACCTTATCTTTTAGAGGTCTGCTGTTTCCTCCAGTATGTGACATGGTCTTAAATTTGCTTTTTCTAGGTTTGCCCTCTATCTGTTTTTTAGCCATTCTTCTTATCCATAAACTTTAACTTAGGTAGAGTTATAGGTCTAGAAACTCTATCTTTCCTATCTTGCATTTGTAGTTCGTATTTCCACTTGGGCTTGGTTTTGTATGTCTGTCCAGTTCTCTTACCCACCATTCCTCCTTTTGTATTTTTCCAAGATAGTAATTACTTTATTCTCCCACTTAGGATTAGATTTAATTTCTTTTTTCCTACCTATGATTTTTGTTCTAGTCATCTTTTAGTTCCTTGTACTGTTCTGATAGGTAGGATTTATCAGAATAATTTCGCAACCTAACTAAAACCTCCTCTTTGTAGAAGCCTCTATTGTAAGCGTCATCTCCAAATGCTATCTCGTAAACCTCTCTGATAAACTTCATCATCTCTGGGGCGTCTCTAAACTCTCCATGCACACTCGCCATTTTCTCCATAGTTTTCTTACCTACCAAATCTAATGGGTGATGTTCATATTTCATATCTCTTGCTCCACAATATGTTCTATAATTTCTAAACCATTACCACGCTCCACACCTAAAGTAAAGTATAAAGCTCTTATGTAACCTAATTCATGGTAAATATCTTCAACTGCCATTTTTCCTATGTCTTTTTTTAAAGACTTTGTAACACTAGATAAGGTATTTTCTATCTCCTGTTTTGTTTTCATTTCATCTCCTATGTTGCAAGTAAGGGCTTATCAACTTATCTAGAAAGTCTTTTCCACCCTTACTCTAGTTTGGCGTCAGTCTTGGTCTGCGTTTGGTTTAACTGACTTGGGCTTACACCCTTTAGTGATTATGTTAACCTCGTATTTACTCTTAACCTCAGTTAAGAACACACCAAATATTCTTACATGTCGAAAGAGAGCTATTTTTTAGGACACAATTGAATGGCTTTCCCAGTTAACACCTTGCAATTCTACAAGATCAATACCAACTCTCTTTCTGTCCGAAAGCTACTGGGTTTTGCAATATTACTTCGACCTTTCACTTTCGTATATCTGTGATGTAGGCATTGATAGGATATCTTTTTGGGAATATTTTAATGGGTTTTCTCCCTTCTTTAAGGATTTCTATCCACAGACTTTCACTGCCAAGCCCAACCTACATCACTCTCTTTGCCAGTTCGTGTGGGGAAGGAAAATAAGGTAGGGAAAAAATAATAAAACCTACCTGTGAAAAACCACACTTTACTAGCTAAGAAACTCTAATCTGTACTCCTTTCTTCTAATCTTTTTATTCTTTCCTCTGCGACCTCTATTCTTTCGTAGAGTAAACCTATTTTTATAAAAGATATATTTAAATCATTATTTAGTACTACCACACTTTTTTTATAACTGTCAACCTCTAAAATATTTTTTATAAATTTTATCATGTAATAACCCTTATAATTTAACCATTTACTAATGTCAAATCTTTTTTTAATTTTTTTTATTTGACTATAAGTAGATTTAAACTAAAATATATAATACTCCCTAATAATGTTATGTTTAATTAAAAGCTAAAGCTTATTATATAGATATAATGTTATATGTCAAATATATTTTTATTAATTATTTTAAGGAGGAAAAATAATGAATATAAACTTTATTAAATTTTTTATGTTTATAATACTACTTCAAGCAACTGCCCTGACAGTATTAGCCCAAATACTAGGCTGACAAAAATAATTCTGACAAAAAAGGTGACAAAATGGTTGACAATCCCAAATGAAAAGTTCTACTGCTTAACCTGACATTTGCTGTTTACTGTTTATGGGTTGACACTGACATCCAGTTAGTTCATACTAAAGCAAACAAACGAATGAAAATTCGATTGCAGATAACTTCAGAGGTAGAGAATGATTACTGATGTCATATTACAGTTAGCCCCACCACCTAGTCAGGAAGGTGTAGCCCTAAGATATGACTGCCCTTTCTGTGATCATAAAAAAACTTTATCCATATCAAATAACAATGGCACTATCTTATACTTTTGCTTTTCTGCATCTTGTGATGTAAAGGGCAAAGTATCTGACAGGAAAGAACTGACATTCAATAAACCGAAGTCAGTCGCTGACAAGACTGTTCCCCTTGATTTACGTAGTTTTGTGCCCTTAAGTAGAAACTGCAAGGCACTCGACATGGTTATCAAGCGGAACAGTTATGAGGCGTACAGAAAAGGTATGGCTGACATCCAGTATGATGTTAGGCAAGACAGGGTAGTCTTTATGGTCAAGAAAGATGACAAAGTGGTTGACGCTGTGGGTAGGAAATTATCTGATGCTGACAAAAAGCCTAAGTGGTTTCGATATGCAAGGAGTAAACATCCATTCGTTTGTGAGACAAATACTGACAGCAAGAAGGCAGTTTTAGTAGAAGATTGTTTTTCTGCCTGTGCTGTTTCCCAAGTCCACACTGGAATTGCGTTGATGGGAACAAATCTTCCAAATGAATACTTGACAACCCTTAAAAATTACAGTAAAATAGTAATAGCTCTTGACAGAGATGCTTCCAAAAAAGCGATAGAACTGACAAAACATATCAAACTTTTTGTTCCAGCTTCCTTGACCTTTTTAGAAAAAGATGTTAAGAATATGGAATTAGATAAAATTATGGAGATACAATGAAGAATCAATCAGCCCCCCACACAGCCCCCACTAAAAAATTTGATAGAAAGTTATTCAATGCAAATGATCCTCAGACAAGAGAGTCAGCAAAAAAATTATTACCACCAAAATTAAAAGAGATATTAGGTTTAGATGAATTGCCTGTCTTGGAAGACAACCCAAAAGCGTATGGTATTGATCTTATTTGTGACAAACATAACCTCAGCGTTGAGGTAGAAACAAAACATGGATGGGTGTCTGGAAAATTTCAATGGGGCGACATGCATATACCTAGAAGAAAATTCAGATATACAAAATTAGATGGTAATGTCTTTTTTGTCGTGTTTAATACTGACAGAACACAGGCTGGTATAATGACAAAAGAGTCTGTTCTGAAGGAGAGAGTAGTCAATAAATTCAATAGGTTATCCAGATTGCATGAAGATTATATTTCTGTACCTGTTAAAGAAATTATATGGGTGTAACATGCAAGCACAATTACCAACAGATTACCAAAATTTTATTCATAAGTCTCGCTACGCCAGATGGAAAGAAGATGTCTCCAGAAGAGAGACATGGGGAGAGACAGTTAAAAGATATTTTGATTATTTAGAAAACCACCTAGAAGATAAGTTTGCCTTTAGGATGTCGCCATCCCTAAGAAGAAGATTGGAAGGTAGGGTTTTAAATTTAGAAATTATGCCTTCTATGAGGGCGTTGATGACCGCAGGATTAGCTTTGGATAGATGTAACGTAGCAGGATATAATTGTTCCTACCTACCAGTTGATAATCAAAAGGCTTTTGATGAGTGTCTTTACATACTTATGTGTGGTACTGGTGTAGGTTTTTCTGTAGAGAAGAAATATACAGATAATCTTCCTAGAGTAGCCGAATCTTTTAATGGAACAGAAACCAGTATAGTAGTATCTGACTCTAAAGAAGGTTGGGCTAAAGGATACAAAGAATTAATTTCTTTGCTGTATACAGGGCAAGTACCTAAATGGGATTTGTCTCGCCTACGCCCTGCAGGTGCTAGGTTGAAAACATTTGGTGGTAGATCATCTGGACCAGACCCTTTAGATGATTTGTTTAAATTTACAGTAGAATTGTTTAAAAAAGCATCAGGTAGGCGTTTAAAGCCTATAGAGTGCCATGACATCATGTGTAAGATAGGATCAGTGGTAGTGGTAGGGGGAGTTAGAAGATCGGCTCTAATAAGCTTATCTGACCTTGAAGACCAAGAGATGGCTTTAGCCAAGTCTGGAGAGTGGTGGAATGGAGAAGGTCAAAGAGCCTTAGCCAATAACTCTGTGTGTTACAAAAATACACCACCTATAGGGATTTTTATGAGAGAGTGGTTAAACCTTTATAACTCTAAATCTGGAGAAAGAGGCATATTTAGTAGAGATGCTTCTGTTAGGCAGGCAAAAAAGAATGGAAGACGCAAGACTAAATATGACTTTGGAACAAACCCTTGTTCTGAGATTATCCTAAGACCATACCAGTTTTGTAACCTAACAGAAGTAGTTGTTCGAGAAAGAGACACTATCAATAAACTAAAAGATAAGGTAGCAGACGCTACTATACTAGGTACTTTCCAATCTACTCTAACTAATTTTAAATACCTACGTAAGATTTGGCAAAACAATACAGAGGAAGAAAGATTGTTGGGTGTATCCCTTACAGGGATTTTAGATAACCCTAGATTGGGAAAACCTGAAGATTTAGAAGACCTTAGACAAGTAGCTATAGATACTAATCTTGGTTTGTCTGATAGGTTGGGTATACCTCAATCAACTTCTATCACTTGCGTTAAGCCATCAGGCACAGTTTCCCAGTTAGTAGATTCAGCATCAGGCATCCATGCAAGACATTCTGCCTACTATGTAAGAACTGTAAGGGGAGACAAAAAAGACCCTCTAACTAACTTTATGATAGATCAGGGGATACCATATGAAGATGACCTTATGCAGCCTGAAAGTACAGTTGTATTTTCTTTCCCTATGAAATCTCCTGAAAAAGCTGTCCTGCGAAATGATGTAGATGCAGTGACTCAGCTAGAGACTTGGAAAAACTATCAAGACCATTGGTGTGAACATAAACCTTCTGTCACTATCTCTGTAAAAGAAGATGAGTGGTTTGACGTAGGTGCATGGGTTTTCAATAACTTTAAAGATGTGGCTGGGGTGTCATTTTTACCACACTCTGATCATTCTTATAAGCAAGCTCCATATCAAGAAATATCAAAACAAGAATATGTAGCTTTAACTAACAAAATGCCAAAAAATGTCGATTGGACATTACTTTCTAACTACGAACAAGAGGACAATACAAAGGGTATGCAGGAGTTGGCATGTACTGCAGATGCCTGTGAGATTGTAGACATAACATGATATCATTACTAGGTAGCCTTCTCGGATTTGGAACTTCCAGTATCCCCATGATAATGGGATTCTTCGAGAAAAAACAGGCTAACAAACAAGAACTTTTGATGCTTGAAGCTAAGGCTAAGTATGCATCAGAATTAAGTAAATTAAAATTACAAGAGATGGATGCTCAGGCAGATATAGAAGAAGTGAAGGGCTTGTATAAGCATGCTGAGGCACTGGCACAAGCAAACAAATCTCCATTTGTATCTGCTTTACAGGCATCTGTACGACCAGTTATAACTTACGCTTTCTTTAGTGTATTTGCATTTGTTAAAATTACTTATGTAACACTTGCAGTACAGGGTGGAGAAGACCTCCTACCTTCTATTTTGGCGGCATGGGATACTGAAAGTCAAACAGTCTTTGCTGCTATAATTAGCTTCTGGTTTGGAAATCGTTTATTTAAATCAAGGAGTAAATAATGGCTAATGCAATACAGTTTCCAAATCAACCAGAGGGAGCTATGTCTCCCATATTCCCTTTCGGACCTATGATGATGCATGCCAAACTACCTATGAATTTAGTTAGGCGATTAAATAAATACGCCAATAAAACTATAAAAGACGAAAAGAAGGCTAAAAAATTAGATCATTCTGATCATCTGGTAGGTAAGCTTAAACAGGAATTTTTGATTGATTCAACAGAATTAAATAAACACTTAGGAACTTTTAATCCTATTGTAGCAAATTTTGTTCAAACAGAACTAGCTAGACATTTTAAAAAAATGAGTGAAGGTACAGGATTTTCTATACAGTATAAGTCAGCATGGATTGTTCGTCAATTTGCAGGAGAGTTTAATCCTGCACATATACATACCGAGTGTGATTTATCCTGTGTAGGATATTTAAAGTTACCTCCTGATATAGATAAAGAGTGGGAAGAGGATTACAAAGACCACTATCCATGTAAAGGGCATATAGAGTTTTTACATGGGCAGTCTGGTAAGATGCATACACACACCTTCCTTGTTAAGCCTACTGTAGGGGATTTCTTTATATTTCCTGCAGATTTAATACACATGGTTTATCCTTTTTATTCAGATGGAGAAAGGCGATCTTTTAGTATGAACATGAGTATTGTTCAACAAAAAATAGCTGAAGATGGAAAACCTATAGAGACTATAAGGGATGGAGGGAAAGCAGGTTTTCAGCACTTAGCTAATAAATGGGAACTTGACTCTATAGAACAATAACAGTATACTGGTTCAACCTTTTTAGGAGATATATATGGAACCACAAATAATAGCACTACTTTTAAGTAGGGAAAACTTTGATAAGGCAAAAGCCCTTGTCACAAAAGATATGTTTGATAAGAAGTACAAAACTATCTTTGATGCAGTTATGCATTATCACACAAAGTATGAGGGAAACATATCTAAGGATAATCTTTTTCTTATACATAGGAATTTATATCCTGCCATGCCAGATTCTACTAGAGAGTCTGTAGAAGAGGCTATCAAATCAATACCAGAAAAAGTAGATGGTGATCCTAATTTTGTAATGGACACCTTAACAGAGTTTTGGAGAAGAGAGATGGCTCGTAAGGTAGGAGAAACAGCAATAGATATATGGAATGGTGAGTCTACAAATTTTGGCGATCTAAGGCAGATGGTAGACCAGATAATTAATCAGGATTCTGCTACTGGTATTCTTTCAATGCAGAGAGAAGAGACAGATGTAGAGACCTTATTTCAAGAGTTTGATGAAGACCCTGATTTTCCTTTTCCATTAACAACCTTACATGATGAAGTATCAGGCACCTATAGAGGTAATCTAGGGATTATTTTTGCTCGACCTGAAAGTGGTAAGTCCTCTTTTTGTGCTTTCCTATCTGCAGAAGCTATACGCAGAGGACATAGGGTTGGCTACATAATGAATGAAGAGACTGCTAAAAGAATGAAAGCAAGGATACTAACTGCCTACTTCAATGTTCATAAAGATAACTATCAAGAAAGCTTACCTGAAATGAAAGAGGTATATAAAAAAGAGATAGAAGAAAATCTTTTTATTATGGATTCTGTAGGTTCAGATATTATGGAAATAGATCAATTTACCAAACTAAACAAAATAGATATTCTGTTTGTAGATCAACTGGATAAAGTTAAAATAAATGGAGAGTTTAGTAGAGGAGATGAACGCCTCAAAGAATTATATGTAAACGCAAGAGAGATAGCTAAAAGAAACTTCTGTATGGTATGGGCTGTATCTCAAGCCAGTTATGATGCTCATGGTAGGCAATTACTAGACTTTGCTATGCTTGATGGCTCTAAGACAGGGAAAGCTGGTGAAGCAGATATCATTATAGGCATAGGCAAAAATCCTGGTGAAGATGATGATACGAGATTCTTAAATGTATCTAAGAATAAGATATCAGGTTGGCATGGTCATGTTGTTTGTGAGATAGATAAACTTACAGGAAGGTATTACGAATGATTTTAACACTAGATGTAGAAACTACCTCAGTAAAACATAATGGCGGAAACGATCCTTCACCCTATGTAGAAGGTAATCAGCTGGTATCTATAGGGTATAAAGAAGATGATAAGCCTGTAGAATATGTATGGTTTTATCATGCAGATAGACAACCTACAGAAAACAACATGAAGATAGTTCAAGAAGTACTGGATAGGACAGATGTTCTACTAGGTCATAATATTAAGTTTGACTTACAGTGGTTGTTTGCTTCTGGCTTTGAGTACTCTGGTGCTGTATATGATACTATGGTTTTTGATTATGTGTGGGCTAGAGGAGTTAAAGTTCCTCTAAGCTTGGATGAGTGTTGTAGGAGACACCAAACACCTACAAAGAAAAAGAAAGATATTTTAGAAAAGTACTTGAAAGATGGTATGGGTTTTGATATAATACCACATGAGATAGTAGAAGAATATGGAATTGCTGATGTGCAGTCTACCTATGAGGTAGCCCAGAGTCAGGCAAAACAGGAGGGTAAGAGCATTGAGCAAATTGCAGCCTACATTGTACCTGTCTTTTGAGGTAACTAGAGTTTTAGCAGAGATGGAAAAGGATGGTATTAAGATAGATCGCCAAGCCTTAGACAAAGTTAAGCATGAGTACACCTTAGAAGCTAATGAGTTAGAAAGATTTCTTAATGAAGAAATTAAGAGAGTTATGGGAGATACACCTATTAATTTAGCTAGTCCAGAAGATAGATCAAAACTTTTATTCAGTAGAGGAGTAAAGAATAAAAAGACTTGGGCTCAAATTTTTAATCTAGGGTATGAGGTTAGAGGCAACACAAGAAAGCCTAAGCGTAGAACACCTATGTCAGAAGCTCAATTTAAAAGAGCAATAACTAACAACACAATAATTCAATACAGAACAGAAGCTAAACGATGTGATATATGTAGTGGTTATGGAAAGGTATCTAGGAAAAGAAAAGATGGTACTTGGGGCAAAGCTAGGTTTGTCTGTAAACCCTGTGCAGGAAAAGGTATAAGATATATTCCTTTGGATGGTATAGCAGGATTTAAATTATCCCCTATTAATATTATGTCTTGTAGTACTCAAGGATTTAAAACAGATGCAGATGCACTTTCGCTATATAGGGAAAGAGGTAACGAACAGGCATTTACTTTTATAGAAAGATACCTAAGATTTAATGCAATAAAAACCTACCTTAAAACTTTCGTAGAAGGAATAGAAAAGAATTTAGATTATAGTGATCGTATCCATCCTCAGTTTATGCAGTGTGTTACAAGTACTGGTCGTCTATCTTCTAGGAGTCCTAATTTCCAGAATATGCCTAGAGGTAAGACTTTTCCAGTTCGTAGGGCTGTTGTTTCTCGATTTGATGGGGGTCACATATTAGAAGGAGATTATGCTCAACTAGAATACAGAGTAGCAGGGTATCTAAGTAAAGATAGTCATGTTTATTCAAATGTCAAGGGGGGTGTAGATGTCCATAACTTAACCGCTACAATTATAACTGGCAAAGATAAAGAAGATATAACAACAGAAGAAAGGCAAAATGCAAAAGCCCATACCTTTGCTCCTTTATATGGGGCTACAGGAATGGGATTGCCTACACATATACACAGATACTATTCTGAGTTTACAGAAATATATCCTCAGATAGGAGAATGGCATTTAGACTTGGCTAAACAGGCTTTGAAATATAAGTATGTAAGCCTTCCGTCAGGTAGGGAATACAGATTTCCCTATGTAAGAAGAACAGCTAGAGGCATAACACATGGCACTAGCGTAAAGAATTATCCTGTACAGGGTTTTGCTACCGCAGATTTACTTCCGTCTGCACTTGTTGAAACCTCTAAGGCTTTTAAAGATAAAAACTTTAAATCCTTGCTATGTAATACAGTACATGATAGTATAGTAGTGGACGTACATCCTGATGAACAGGATCAAGTAATTGAAACTGTCAAAGAATGTATGCTTTCCATACCCCAGCAAGCCAAGAAAAGATGGGGAATAGAGTATGATATGCCTGTAGGCATTGAAATTAAAATCGGAAGCAACTGGTTGGATACTAAGGAAATTTTTTCAAATTAATGCTTGCATTATCTTAATATCCTCTATATAATAGTAGTAAGTCAACTCATAAGGAGTAATAATATGACACAACTAGAAACAGCGAATACAGACCTCGTAATTCCAAAAGATTTGGATAAAGTGTCTGCAGACCAACTGGCAGAATTGATTGGTCAAAGAGAAGATAAGCCTGAAGGTGGAGATTCTCTATCTAGACTATCAATCAATCATGCACCAGAAGATGATGAGGGTAATACCTTACCTAGAGGTCATTTTGCTTTATACGATCCCTCAACTAGGGAGAAAGTATTTGGTAAAGATGTTAACTTTAGGATTTTTATCAGAAGGTTCATGTACAGCTTGTGGGATAATGAGCAGGGTGCTTATTCAGTTCGCACTACGCAACAAGCCAAGCTCAACGATCAATTTCCTGATACAGAGGGAGGCTTCAAATGTGGTAAGCTAACCAAGAATGAGATTACGGAAATTGGTACAGATAGCCCAGAGGCTGCTGCATCGGCATTGGTTAAATGTAACCAAGTCCTGTATGGTCTAGTAACAATAGCAGATGGTAAAACTGCGTCTGGTGAAGATAAGCCAGTGGAAAATGTTCCTGTAGTATTTTATGGAAAAGGCTCCAGCTACAATGCAATATCTCAGTATTTTAGGGATGTTGATAAGAAGAATTTACTTTCTCCGAATGTAGTAGCTAAAGCCCAATCTATGAAACATAAGAATGGAGCTACCATTTACTATTCAACTAACCTGACTATTTCTGATACTGTGGATTTATCCAAAGACGATAGAGAGCTTTTAGTGGCTTTCGCAGATAGGATAAACTCTTACAATCTCCGAGTGTCAGAAGAGCATGCTGAAGCGAGTAATAGCGACAGCATTGATGCCATCGACCTTGCTGCTGTCGAGGCATAATGAGTGATATTCAAGTATTCATACAAGATTTCTTGAGTAGAGCTACGAAGGGGGAGGCTGAAATGCCTCCTTCTTTAATTGAAGAATTTAAGGAAGCTTGTGGTCAAGCCTTAGAGAAACAATTTTCTAGAGAGCCTAGAGAGTTTCGCCTACGTCTATCTGGGATAGGGAAACCTTTATGTCAACAACAGTGTGAGCAATTAGGTATTGAACAGTCATTTAGTTATAATGCTATAATGCGGTTTCTGTTAGGTGATTTAGTAGAGGCTGCCTTAATATCAATTATGAAAGCTTCTGGAGTCAATGTTGAGGATGAACAAAAGCCTACAGCAATAACTTTAGATGATACAGAGGTTACTGGAACATTAGATGTTATTATAGATAAGAAAGTGTTCGATATCAAATCTGCAAGCCCATATGCGTTCCAGAATAAATTTGGGGAATTTGGTGGATACCAAAAAGTAAAAGACGATGATCCTTTTGGATATGTCGTACAAGGTTTTTCCTACGCAGAAGGCGAGAACATGCCTTTTGGTGGATGGATAGTAGTAGATAAGTCTTCTGGAGAAGTTACAGTATGTGAAGCCCCAGCAACACAGGCACAAGAAAAGAAAGAGGCTTTGGAGGCTGCTACAGTAAATGTTCGTAAATTAAAGAAAACAAAAAGAGTAGAAAAACAATTTAAGGCTACAGATGAAATAGAAAAAGGAGAGCCGACTGGAAATAAACTCCTACCTAAAGAATGTGGGTTTTGTGGGTTTAGGCATCACTGCTGGAAACATGCTAAATATTTGCCTAAGCATACATCAAGAGCAAAGAACCCACCTTATGTGTGGTATACTAAGGTAGTAAAAAATGCCCATACTTAAATCTCATAATTTATCTATGGCAGACTTCAAGGAAAACAAAAATGTTTTTTATGTTTATCCTGATAATCTTTCTTTGATAGGCGGAGATACTATTATACAAGAATTAAGGAATAGTGATTTTGGTGTTCCTGTATATGTTAAATTATCTAAAAGCCAGCCTTTTATTTTTGAAAGAGGTATGGTTATGTTAGATGAAGCTATGGAGAAGATTAATTATTTACTAGGTAATAAAGCTGTTATTTATGTTTTAATAAATAAATTTTATGATATGATTGAGTATGACAATGCAGAAGAATATCAAAGAAACATATTAGATGAATTAAATATTATAATAGAGAAAGGACAACCAAAAGGTGTCAGGATATAGATTACCATATAGATCAAAGTTTGAGATAAAAGTAGCTGCAGATTTAGGTAAACGTAAAGTTGCTTTTGAGTATGAGAAAGTCAGTTTTGATTATGTTCCTAAGATAAGAAACTATACTCCAGATTTCTATCTACCAGAATCTAAAATATATATAGAGACAAAAGGTAGATTAACAACTAATGACAGAGTAAAGCATTTATTAATTAAAGATCAATGGGTGGATTTAGATATAAGATTTGTTTTTGTTAATGCTGGTAATAAGATATCAAGAACATCAAAAACTACATATGCAGATTGGTGTGATAGACATAAATTTTTATGGGCTGAAGGTTTAGTACCTATGGAGTGGTTACATGAGTGATGATGATAATGATGATAGTATTAAGGTAACATTTCAACAGAGTGATAGCGTGGATGAATTTTTAAAACTACTTGACCTACAGGAGGGTAATATGTATATTATATTAAGACCTGAAGATAAAGGTTTTGAAATAGTAGGTGCAGATTTATTGCCTAATGATATAGATGTATTTACAGGAACTCAAATGTATATCTTATTTGCTGGTCTTATGCATTTAGCTACCAGTAACCAAGATTTAGTTATGGAAACAGGGAATGAAATGATCAATAAGGAATTAGAGAGAAAAAGAAAAAGAGAGTTAGAAGAGAAAGGAGAAAATATTGTCATCTTCCCAAGAAGCAAAAAAGATATTAACTAGTTTTAAATATGATGAGCATATCATTATTAATGAGGTGTACGATCATATTAAAAATACTTATGATGAGCATTACTCAAAGAATAAGTATCAGGCAACAGAATTTATCATAGACGCTGGGCATGGTGCAGGTTTCTGTATAGGGAACATTATGAAATATGCACAGAGATATGGTAAAAAAGGAAATAGGCAAGACAGAAGAAAAGACTTGCTAAAAATAATTCACTATGCTATAATAGCTTTATTCATTGATAACAAGGAGTCCTAAAATGGCTAATGACAAGAAAGAAAGAGCTCGTACTGAGGATGGGAAATTTGTAGGAGATGATCCTACTACCCCTGACGTTAACGAAGCTTTTAAACCTGTAAAGTATTATCTTATGCAAGAGGGTTTAGCAAATACTATATTGCAGAAACTGGCTTCACTACCTTACGCAGAAGTAAGTGATATGTTGACAGCTTTCAGAGCTATGCAAAATGTATCGGTTGATCCTACTACCAAGACTATAATAGGTAAGGCAGAAGATGACGCAGGAAAAACCGAAGACTAGAGCTTTGTTAGCTCAATTTAGTGTTGAACTTTCACAAGATGGGAAAGTGTACCTTGAAAATAAGTTAGTGAGTCCTGATACTTTTAGAAAAGCGATGGATGAATGGAATCAAGATTATGAAGGTACACTATCCTTGACTAACCTAATTCGTGAATTTAAGCGAGAATTTGAAGACCTCAAAGAAAAGGCTCATAAATTTCTAATATAACAGCTAAACGCCACCTAAGACGTTTAGAGAGCCATACAGCAAAATTAGCTATCTGACATACTAAAGTACCCACAAAGGCTTAAAAACCTCTGTATGAGCATTTATACGATTAATTTTTTTCAGAAAGGCTATCCAGCTAGTGGATTTTGACTATTCTTGGATTTTTCTTCAAGTTGTTTAACTTTTTCTTCCAACAGTAATATCTTCTCATTGAGAGGTGCTAAGTTGACACTTTTTTTAGTTTTAGCCTCTATCTGATCAAGGCGTAAATTAAATTGCCCCCACGTATAGAAGCCCCCTCCGATTGCGGTGATGACCCCAATGATGGTGATGTACTGTTGAAGTTTAGGTAATAAGTTTTTCATTTTTCTTTCCTTTATTTTTAGACGATTTACTTTTCTTTTTTCGTAAATCTATTTTATAATTTTTTAAAAAGAATTTCTCTTTCCATGCCACTATTTTTTGCCTACATACAAACCAAACCAAGCAGCCCCTGCACCTACTATTACAGATACAAATGCTGATTGTGAGTTGGTTGGATCAGGTAAAGTCATAAACCACATAGATGTTTTATAAAACATAACACCATATAATGTTATTAATATTCGTGGGAATACTCTCCACTTATCAAATCCTTCGGCATTATTATACCAAGATTTCTTTTCTACTTGTACGACTTTTACTTCTTCTTCTGCCATATTATCCTCCAAATAAATCCATAGGCTGTCCAGAAGTCATTCCAGACAGTTTGTTAATTGTATTGCCTACCATAGTTCCATACGCAACAAAGTTATCATCTATACTGACATCGGTATATATAGCTCTTGGTTCATACCATTGTGCAGGTTGTGGTATACTTAAATCTTGGTAGGTAGTAAAACCAGGAAGATAGTTCATGTAGGCAATTAATGTTGATTGACCTTCTGTATCATATTCTCCTGTCTCTTCTTGTTGTTGAGCCGATTCTTCCTGTTGAGCTCTGATATTACTGGATACTATTTGATCAGCTATCTGGTCTGCTTCTGACGCAGTAACCATAGTGCTAGTCATATCTTCAATTTGATTTTCCATTGTAGTAACTTGTACTTCAGCCATTACTACAGAAGGAGTATTGCCTATAGTAGGCATAGGTATGATATTAATAGATTGTAATACTGTGTTTGTTTGTGCTTGAGATGAGGCTATCTGGTCTGATATGCTAGGAGAGTTTGATACTGATATTGGTGAGCTAGATGTTACTACAGGAGAAGAGGCTATTGCCCCTCCAGAAGAAACTGCAGATGATACACCTGACGAAGTACCTCCTGACGAAGATGTCTGCACAGATGATGTGCTTGAACTTATGATATTTGAAGTAAGATTATTTATCATATCATTAGTAGAAGCTACAATAGACCTAACTCTTTCCCTACGATTAGGTTTATTTTCTGCCTCTTCTTCATCAAACTCTTGTAATAAATCTATTTCTTCCTCAAAGAAGTCTTCTTCTGTAAAACTGTCTTCTTCTTGAGTTTCTTCTTCTCTTTCTTCTATATACTCTTCTTCAGTTTCTGCAAATTCCTCAAACTCTTCTTCATGGAACTCTTCTTCAAAAGCTTCCTCAAACTCTTCTTCATGGAACTCTTCTTCAAAATGTTCCACAAACTCAAGAAAATCTTCTTCTGTTCTTAGCTCTTCAAACGATTCTGTAAAATCTAAAAAATCATCTTCATGTATTTCTATAGAAGGTAGTTCTGTTATATCTATTTCATTAATATCTTCTATAAAATATATATCTACTGGTTCAAATTCTGTATAGTCATTATCATGTATTTCAAAAAATTCAAACTCTTCTTCAAAAAATATATCCTCTTCTAAATAATATTCATCGTCATAAAATAAATCATCACTGATAATAATAACATCATAAGTATTATCATGGTTGTGCCCATCGCTAATAAACGTAAAAATAGGCTCTCCTCCGTATAAGTACTCATCTTCTTCACTATATCCATAAAATTCTTCCTCACTATCGTAGCCATACATCATGGCTTCTGTTATACCTGATCCCATTAGATCAGTATTATTTTCCTCAAGATAATCTTCTTCATATGATAAATCATAAACATCACATAGAGTACTGTAGCTTGAGTCTACCAAACACTCTGACGAAAGATTATCATAGGACTCATCTATTACTTCTGCTGTCGTTATACTAAAATCATCAGTGACAATGTAGGTGGTGCTATTATTGTCTTCATATCGCATATGAGTAACGGCTTCATTATTTCCCTGTACGCCTATGGTAATATCATGGTTCTGGATACGTAGCTCATCATACCGAAAAGATATTTCATTAGTCGTTTCGTATAATATAGCTTGAAAGGTACTTTTCAATCCGTTACTGTATTCAGAAACATTATCCCACATAACAACAAAGTATTGATCGGTATCAGATGTTTGTCCAAATGTTTGTATGTAGGGAGATTTATTACCTGATGATCTTCTAATATAATCCGACCATGCAGGAAATACAGAGTAGTTGAATGAAGTAGCAGGTAGTGTTTCTGATCTGTAATTCCTACTTCTAGGTACAGAGAAATTTGACTGGAAGGTAAAGAATCCGTTCATCGATATATTTACCTCATCGAAGGTTTGACCATAAAATTCAAAGTCGAAGCCGAGAGGTTTCATCCCTGACATGTTATCATCGCCTAAATTTAATCCTTGACCAGTAGAAGTTATATCTATGAGGGGGTCAGTACCTACAGTGAATGTAGGATTTGCGTAGGCAAAACTACTAAGTAGGATTAATGTTATTAAGGTTTTGAGCATATCTTCTGGGTAGGATATTTCTTACAGAAGTCTTTTTTCTTGTAAGCTCTAAATTCATATCTTTTCATATCTGCTTTTATAATATGCCAATCAGGTCTGTCTTCTGGATTTTCATCCCATGCTTTTTGGGCTTCAGCACCTATCTTTCCTTTATATGGGCAGGGGCTGCCAGCTTGTTCCATCGCTTGGAAAACACGAAAATCGGCACATAGTAAACTTACGGCTGCGACCTTCATCCCCATGTCATAGAGACCTTTTGAAAGTTTCAAGCGTTCACAGTTTTCGTCTCGTACAGATTTACCTGCTGATATACCAAAGATTTGTGTCTGAACTGCTGCTGAAGCTCCTGTAGTGCAAAGGTCTTGGGAATAGGACATGATGGAAGGAGCCACTGCGGAAAAAGGAGGACTTTTAACTCTTTGAGTAACTTTTTGAGTAGCAGTAGAGGTACTTGTACTGGTATTCACGTTTTGTGAACTATTTACATTATTATTATTATTTGTATTTGTATTCACGTTTTGTGTATTTACTGTGCTGTCGGATGTAGAATTGTTGTTGTTGTTATTTGTAGTAGTAACATTAGATGTATTAACATTAGTATTACTATTTGTATTTAAACTAGTAGCACTACTTGTTACGTTACTGGTATTTAAATTAGTGTTATTAGTTGTAGTAGTGTTTGTTATAGTTTGATCTTGAGTTATATTAGAAGTAACATTACTAGTGCTATTTGTGGTATTTGTATTTACATTAGTATTATTATTTGTAGCAGTTGTAGTCTGATTAATAGTTGTATTGTTGGTATTTGTTGAAACACTAGTATTATTGTTGGTATTTAAATTTACGTTATTATTATTATTGGTATTTGTTGAAGTTACTGTAGACGTAGTTGTGGTAGTATTTGTTATATTAGAATCTTCAGCAAATGCTAAAGATGTGACTAAGCCTAAAGCCAAGCCTACGATAATATAATCTCGCAATCTTTGTATCACAGCAATCTCCTATTGTGATTCTACTTTTTCTTTTAATAATTTTTTATTTATATTTGTAATAGGTTTTGGTTCAAAAGCTTTTAAAAAACTTCTATCTATATGTGCTTCAGGTGCTATTACCTTTTGTAAAGATTCTACTAACTCTTCATCAGAAACAACCTCTGAGTCTATAGCAAACCATGTCCTTATAAAGTGAGCTGTAGCTAACATATCTTTTGGGGTAAGGGATTCTCCTTGTAAGGTTCTTACTAAAGTAGCTGCTAGAGCAGGGCTTTCTACTATCTTTCCTATAGTTTTTAATCTATTTCTTTGTATGGCTCGTATAGTGGTATCGGTTAGTATCCACTTCATACTTACTACACCTCTAAGAACAGCAAATACTTTAGCTAATATGCTTCCTAGTGTAGTAGGAGTTGCTTTTCCTAAAGCTTTTGCAGTATACTGGTTTACTGTTTCTCTTAGTTTACCTTGACCCATAATTAAAGATAAATTATCTGTAAATTCAGTAGGACTCGTACCTTTATGTATATAGTTAGCTAAAGCATTAAGTACAGCTCCTTGATCATCTAAAAATTTTTGTCCTTTTTGTCCTATAAGATGCTGATTATAAGCCAGCTTACCAAGTGCGTTAAGGCTTTTATCTCCTCCCAATTGTCCTTTTAATCCTGCAGGTGGATTAAATAAATAATGATAAGTACTATTCTTATCTGCAAGTTGAACTTCTCTAAAATCTTTATAACCCTGATGTGCTGCTCTTTCTTGTAGACCTATTACATGTGATTTATAACCTTCAGTTGCGACCTCTTTTTTATTTAAAAATATATTACCAAACTCTACATTGTCTTGTAGAAAACCTTCTGTATATGCTCCTAATAAATCCTCAGCTACTGCAGCTTTTTTCATATCGATTCTTTGTGATTCATTAACACTAAAACCATGACTTTGAGTTATATAATCATCTACAAAGAGATCATATTTACTATTAGGTAACTGAACCATAGCTTCGACTAAACTATTAATAGTTCCAACAGAATAATCTTTCATTTCCTTATATACTAATGTAATATCCTCTCCCTTTATCTTTGCAATACGATCAGCTAATTCTGTAGGTCTATCTACAAAAGTTTCTGATAATAGTGCTATGCTTTCCTTTACTCTATCGGTTGCTTCTCTTTTTCTCTCATCTATAACCTTAGCGTTAAGCCCTCCTTGCAATACATGTAGATCATTTACAGTATCAGTACCTATAATGTTTTTAAAACTATCTATCCACGAGCCTTTTATTACGTAACCATCTTGTACTGCTCTAGCTATATTTGCATTTAATAACGAAACAGCCTGTTCTCTTAAAGCTCCTCCCTCTGGGAATATCCTATTAAAATCCATTTTAGCTTCATAAGGGCTATCAGCTTTTACAAATTGCATAAATAAATCTGATCTAGCAACTTTATAGTCTCCACCAGCAACTTCTTCTGTTCCTGTTTTTCCTATACCTCTTCTAAAAGGTAATGCAATTTCATTATAAAAGACATTTGAAGCATCCTTATAAGTCGTTATACCCTCTATAACCTGCTCTGGATTTATTACCCAAGCTTCTCCTGATTCAATAATTTTATTCATTTCTACTTCTGTAGCAGCCTGTACTATATGATTTATATCATTTGCACTTTCATATAATAGTCTAGAACTATCATAATCTGGATTCATTCCTACAGTTTTATTAAAAGCTTCTCTGCTGAAAAACTGTTCAAGTTTGTTTAAATCAGATATTGTTATTTCCCCTGGACCTGATATTACAGGGGAGTTAATAGTTTTTACAATTTCAGCCTCTAATTCTGTAGCATTTAAACTTAAATAATTTACTTCAGTCCAAACATCACCCTGTTTCTTTCTAAAAACTTTTTCACTTAAAAGTCCTAACTTCTTAGGATTCATTTTATATGTTTCTTCTAAATATCTTTGAAGACCTAATAATTTTTGATCTTGTTTATATTGTGAAAGAATTCTCATTTGAGCATTAAAATATATATCTTTTAAATTATATAAAGTTCCTTTTTGACCTATCTCACTAGCAATACCTCTACCTGTAGTTAAGCCCCTCTGTCCTGATTCTACAATATTTTCTGGTTTAGTGTATGATATCTGTTCATCTCCTGGTACACCTCTTCTTAACCTTATATTATTAAAACTATCTTGTAATATAGGGTCTTCTAAAGAAACTGTTTTACTTCCTACAATTCTTTCTGCTTCAGCATATGCTTTATTTTTTTCTTCTAAGCCCCTGTGTAATGCTTGAGTAAATAAGGCATCACTTTCTGTAGCTATATCTCCTGAAGAATATTTGTTTAAATTATTTTCTAATAATTTATTATATAGTCTTGATTTTGTAAATAACAGGTCAGGATCAGGTAACTCTATATCTGTATGCCTTAATCTTTCTTGTATACCCTCCACAGGAACAACAGATGCATATTGTTGTTTAAATATTCTTGCATCTTCTTCTATTCTTCTTGCATTTTCTTTCATATGATCCTGTAATACTACTAGTTCATCATTAATATATTGTTTCATAGTAACAAAAACTCGTGGAGGTAGAGAATTTTTTGCATATTTCTTAAATATACCTTTCAGAGCTTTAACTTCTAAATCAGCCATTTGTGCTTGTCTTTGCATGCGTTCTTGCCAATCTGATCTCAATGCGTTCAGAGTAGTTCCTTTAGGAAGTTTTGCCTGCACTCCTAAATTTGTTTGTTCTCTCATCGCATTATTTGTTTCAGCTAACACTCCTGAATCAAGAGCATAATCCATCCTAAATGAAAAATAATCTTGTTCCTCTCTAGTTAAGGGTCTTCCAAGACCATCCTCTGCCCATTGTATTAATTGTCTATTAGAATCTATAACTGCTTGTGCAAAACCTACATCCTGTTCATATTGTGCTATGTCTGTTTTTCTAGTATGTTCAAATAAGTTAATCATCGCAAGATGTGCTTTTCTTTCATCGTGGTCCATTTTTATTATTTGTTTTTTTTGAGACGTAGTATACTTTCTTATTTCATCATCAGTCATTTTATTAATTTCTTTTAAATAAGAATCATAGCCTCTATCTTTTGTAGGATTACTAAAAAATGCTATTTTTTCAAAAGAGCCACTTGCATATCCTGAAAATCTACGCATTAGACCTGAAGCTATTATACCAAGTATACCACTTCCAAAAGTTCCAACTTCTTCTTTTAGAGTAGTGTCAAATGCATTTGCCATAGGCTCATAGTTATTATGACCATATTGAAACATACCAGACCCTGCAAGAAAACTTGTATTAGACCAAAAATGTTCATTAATTAATTTTTGCTTGTATCCATAAGGACCTAAAGTTGTATAGTCATAAATATCAGTTTTTCTTCTCATAGCTCTTCTTCTTTTACCGAAGTATCGTAAAGGCTTTAAAGCTGAAAAAGATTCTGTAAGAAATACTTTATCTGCATATATTATGTCGTCTATATCCTTTACTGTTTTTCCAAGTTTTTCAAATATTTTTACGTCTACAGGATTAGATACTATTTGGTTTCCAGTTAAATCCATACCTCCTGATTGTTTTGCTTTTTTACCTAATGTATATGGTATTTGTAACCTTGAGATTTGATTTAATATTCCCCACATCCCATAGGTAAAATCAAGAGTAGGGTTATCTTTAAATAACGCTTTTTTCTCAAATATTTCACTATTACTAAAATTAAAAGCAGTTCGTGATATATCAAACATAGTATCTATAGCTGGTATACTATGAACTGCCTTCGTAAACCATCCTGCTTTATCTTCACCTAGAAGTTTCTCTTCGCCCATAGTCACCAAATCTTCTGCTATAGAAGGGATTGCGAAAGGAAATAAATGTATTTGTCCACTTGCTCTTCCAAAATCTTTAATAGTTTCCTGTTTATACTCTTTATCACTTTCTAATTCATCATAAAATACTTTACCTAAATTTGTAAAAGCTTCTCTAGGAGGTTTTGTATCTATTACCCCTTGTGAGTCCAAACCAATAGCTCTATCTATAATATTTCTCTCTTTTTCTTTATCTGGTTCAAACTTTTCACTATCATGCAGATATGGAGTAATATCCCCAATACCAAACCTATCTATGCCAGAAATGTTATCTATAAATCTGCTTCCTGCAGCTTTCTGTTTACCCATAGGTACGTATGTAGAAGTTCGCAACTTTTTTATTATATCAGATGCATAGTGTTTACCATCTTTTTCAATTCTATCTATTTCCTCTGGCGTCATTCCTTTTATAAATTTTCCATCTTCAGTTTTTGTTCTCTGATTAACATAATCGTCTCTAATTCCTTCTTCTATATTATTTATAATATGTTCAGAATTATATAAATCATAATAATCATTATATGATAAACCTGTACTGTCTTCTGTTTCTTCGGTTTTATCTTTAAAATTTTCATTAAGATAATTAGGTAAGAAGCTTTCAGCAAACCATATTTTATCTCTTGTAGTAGGGTTAGACATTATAGCAGATAAATTTTCATTAAATATATTTGTAGAAACTCTAGCATCTGTAGGTTTCTCAAAAAGTAAGTGCCTTAAAGGAAACTCGTTGTGTGCAGCTATCTCTGAAGAGATATTACGAAATTTATGAGGAACTGCCTCAGTCTCTATTTCGGATAATGCTACCGATTTATCTAAAACTGCCCTAGTCTCTATTTCGGACAAAAGTTCATCTGTTTGTTTTTTTGTATTATTATCCACCATTAGTTTACTTTCCTAATCCTTCTACTTTAAGTTTATACTCTTCATAAGTTAATTTCCCAGTATCGTATTGATTTCGTAATACTTGTTTAGCAGCCTCAATACCTTTATTTATGGAATACTTATCGCTTCTAGGTCCTTGACCCTTTGCCCAAACCATCTTAGCATTATCATAATTAGCTCTTGCTCTAGCGTCTAGTTCTGCTATTGCATCGTAATCATCCCATGCAGATGGTTCATTAGGTAATAGGATTTTATAATATGCGTCTGCGTTAGATAAATCGTTTCTATCAGCATGATGATCTATAGAAGGTAATATTATTTCTGCAACCTCGAAACCTTTATCATCAGGAGTTTCGGATATAATTGATGATTGTACAGTTCTACGTAAAACTTTATCTCTTGCTTGTTTTATAAGTTTTAATCTAACATGAACATTTTGAGGATTTGTTAAAAAATTTCCTGCTTTTTGTTTACTACCAGTTAACTCAAGAAACGCATTTTGAAAGTCAGCATCAGAAACAGCTTTACCACCTTGGAAATCTTGGTTAGCAATAGCTAATTGGAAAGCCATACCTATAAGAATAGCCTCTGTACTAGCTGCATTTCCCAAATTCCTTATTTGATTTAAAGCCTGATTTACAGTCATTGAAACATCACCTAATGTGTACTTTCTATTGACATCTCCACTCTGTACATCTTCAGCAGTTCCATAAGTCCAACCTCCATAAGGGTTACTGTCATTCTGTGGTGAAATTAAATTTTTAATAGGTCGTGCAATAGATTCTATAAAACCATACTGAGGATCAAGCCAATTTTCTGTCATAGTTTGAAGAACTGCTCCACTACCTGCTAATAAAGTACCTTTTTCATATATAGGCATCCCATCTTCACCATATGTAATTTCTCCTAAAGCACCTTTAAAGTATATATTAGCACTTTGAGCAAAGGACTTTCCTGCATAATTTATTGAGTTATGTTGATTTCTAATTTCTGGAGTTAAGGACTTTGCCCAAGATTCTCCTTGCTGACCCCTAGGTCCTACAGTTACTGAGGACTTTCTATCTGGAAACATTAGGGAAAGATCAGTTATAGCACCTGTGACATCACTTTTAGTTACTATTTCATTATATATTTTTTCACCTATACTATCGAAATAGCTATTATCACCTTCAGGTGTACCATCATCTTTTTGAAACGTTCCATTTACCATATAATAATTAAATTCTTCATCTATCGAATCAGCAAAAATATTATTAATTTCAACTGGTTTTACAGGTGATGTATTAGCACCACGATTGGCAGAGTCTGCTATTCTTTTCTTCTTATCATAGGCAGCACCAGCACCATATCGAGTAGTAGTACCATCTAAATTTTGAGCTGCTATGATGCGTGTTTTTAACTTTTTCATATAAGGTAGTTCTGATTTCATCCATCCCTGACCTTGCAAAGTTAGCATCCCATGATAGTGTTCTTCTGAGTACAAACCCTCAGTATATTTATTATATATCATATCCGCCATACCTTCTATTTTTCTCAGTTCCTCCTTATCTTGTACAACTTTATCCCACTCCTCTTCTGTCCATCCAGCCATCTGATTAAAAAAAGTTTCGGAAGTTGTCCGTCTTAAATCTTTATTGGTTTCATTAAAAGGACTATCGCCTTTCAATGTGATTACTTTACTTGTATCTACATAGCCTGTAGTAAGGTCATGCACAGCTAATGGTGCCCCTACACTGAAGCTACTAGCATCGTTCTCTATAAGAGCAAGATGAGCTTTAAGACCATACTCGTGATCTAATACTTTCTTCTGCTGTTCTAGGGCTTTATTTTTATCGTTTATATCAACAGCCCTACCCATAAATCCTTTAGAACTTTCTTTATCACCACCACCTAAAAATGCTGCGAAACTCATCTATACCTCCATCTCTAAAAAACTGCCATCAGAATCTACTGGCATTTCACGTCTAGCTAATTCTTCTTTTGCAGCCATAGCTTCTTTTGCTCTATTGCCTCGTTCTTGAAGCTCGTCTCCTGCGTTTACCTGTCTCATAGAACGTACCATATCAGGTCTTTGTTCAGACATAACTCCCATCATTTTTTCATTATGGGCAGCTTCATCTTCAACTTTATCATTTTCTCCTGCAAACATTACAGCAGGTATACCTTCTTCTTGTGCTAAATGAACCATATACATAGTTAAAGGAGGTTGTAATAATTCAGCCACATCTGGAGTAAACTTACCTTCCATAAAACCTGATTTTGTAATATTTTTTACAAGTGTCTCAATAGGGATTCCTACCAGTAGCAAATCCATCATTTCTTCTTTTACTTTAGGTTCATTTAATCTTTTCATAGCAAAAGCAAGTAATTTTTTTGGATCAACTTCTTCAGGAGGTCTTTCAGGAGGACTTCCTTTTTCAGGTGTAGTCAAAGATTGACCAGGTATAGGAGCATCGAATGTGTCTCCTTGTTTTTCTAATGCTTCAGGGTTTCTTATATCTTCCATTTTATATCCTAATCTTCTTTTACAAAAGTTGGTATCACATCTGGGTCTACTTTCTCTACAGCACCAGTTTCATAATCTTTAATAAAACCATCCCCAAAGTTATCTAATATTATTGTTGGAGCCACTTCATCTGTAACAGATTTAGTAATAACTTGATTTTGTACATCTCCATTAGCTGCCCTCATCAAATGATCAGAAATTGCAGCAGCATTACCTGGTCCGATTATAGCACCTACTTCGTTTTTATAAGGGATAGAACTTTTTGGCATAGCTGTATAAGGGTCTGTTTCTGTAGCTTTTATTCTCTGTATAGAGGATTCATAATCTCCACTTGATGCTAAAAAAGACTCCGAACCTATGTTTAAAAAAGGACTGGCAGACCCTTGTTCTTGTTGTTTTGTCCATGCATCACCAGCAGACTTTTTAATTTTTTCAGTATTAAAACCAGGTATTCCAAAATAATTACCTTCTGAATCTTGTAATAATTTTCTTGGTTGTGTAACCCAGTCTATAGCCTCATCTACCCATTCATTTACATCTCCAGCAAAATCACCAACACCATCCCAAAATTGAGCTGCGTTACTTGTTATTTGACCCCACGTACTCATTAATCATCTCCTGCTTGACCTGCTGCCCAAATATCATATGCCCAAGAACCTGCAGCTCCATAGGCATTATCTCTTACTTGGGCGTTATATAATCTTTCTTGAATATCTCCAGATAAATTCATTTTAGTTATTTCATGTGCTTGTTGATCTTTAGTCATATTTCTACTAAACAACCAAGATGCTTCATCTCTATACTGTTGCCATACATTATTTAAAGCTTGTTGATTCATTTGAAAAACACTTAAAGCATTTATTCTATTTGCTTCATTTTGATTAGCTGTATTAGTTGTATTTATAGCTCTACGCCAATTTGCGTTTGATTGATTAATCTGAGCAGTCATCGTAGAATTAAACCTATCTCTATTATCTGTTAAACTTGAATTAAATTTTCTAGTAGAATTTACTTGATCTACATTGAATTGTTTCATAGCAGCTACCCTATTAGCATTTTGTTGCCCTACCTGAGCTCCTAACTGAGCAAAAAATTCATCTACCTGATTTTCAGAGGAAGCATTAAATTGTTTTCTAGCATTATCTGCAGCAGCATCTGTAAATAGGGAATTAATATTAGCTTGGTATTTTAATGTTTCGCCTTGTTGCTCATTACTTAAATTAGATAAATCCATCTGTAAGAAATTTTGAGCATTTTGTACTTGTGCTTGTTGTCTGTTATTTAAATTAGTCATATCCATACCTGCATAAGTAGCAGCATTTGTAAGAGCAGCTTTCATATCAGCATCTAAATTTGTTAATGTCATATTTTCCATAATTTTTGCATTATTTAAATTACGTTGCTGTTCTTCTGTAAATTTCATATTATTTACTTCTGCTATTCTAGCAGCATTTGTTACAGCTCTTTGTTGATCATTACTAAGCTCTTGCCCTGTCAATGCAGCATCTATTTGAGCTTCAGATAATCTTCTTTGCTGTTGATAACTTAAATTACTTGTAGCAATTTGCATATTATTTACAGAGTCTTGCATAATAGCTTGTTGCTCATTACTTAAATTTATACCATTTACTTCTGCATATCTTGTAGCATTAGTAACAGCAGACATCTGCTCATAGTTTAATTCTCTATCTTGTAACGCAGCTCTTAATTGGGCATTAGCTAAAGCTACCTGCTGCATACCAGATAAACTTTCAGATTGTAATTTAAAAGCATTAGTAGAGTTCGCTAGATTCGTTTGTTGTTTAGCATTTAAATTAGCTAAACCTATATTTAAACCTGCTGCAGCATTGGATAAAGCCACTTGTTGTTTGTTATTTAAATTAGTAAGATTTATTTCTCTAAATACTTGAGCATCTTGTGCAGCTATAGGTATGGAAGACTCCATAGCAGCTTGCATGATAGCAGCACCTGCCATAGAACTTGCAGATAGACCTCTAGCAGCCATCTGTGCTTCAGCATTACGTATAGCTCCAGCAGCATATGCAGGAGTTTTACCATCTGCAAATTGTGCCATGAGATTTGTTAACTGTCCTTGTACAGTAGCTTCTACAGGTACATCCGATATAGCTTGTTGCTGTGCTGTCGCTATAGCACTTATCTGTGGATCATCACTATATTGAGCTAATTGCATAACAGCTTGCTCATTTAAATCAGACATTACCTCTTTTTCAGCTTGATTAGCTGTTTTAGGGTCCATAGCTGATAATAGTTCTGGAGAATCTGGAGTTAAATGTCTAGTAGCTGCATCAATATTATCATTAAATCCTCCTACATAATCGCCTATAGTAGGGCTCTTTCTTCTATCCACTTGATCAACTTGTCCTGCAAGTAGACCTTCAGCTTTTTGAACATCTATACTCTCAGGATTAGGTTTAATACCAGTCATCTGGGCTGCAGAAATAATAGATTTTCCTACAGTAGGATCATCTTCCTGTGCTTCTATCTCTTTAGTAAGGTCAGATAGAGTTTTAGCATTCAGTGCTTGGTTTAAAACATTAGCGTTTGTATTTGTAGTAGCTGTTACAGTATTTGCATCTTCTTTAAAAGTATATCCTGCAGTTTGTAGGGCTTTAATCTGTTCATCACTTACAATATCTGTTAATGCTGTAGGAGCAGCACCTACTTGGGTACCTTCGTGAGTTTCGAGTTCCCCTGTTTGTACAGACATAGATGCTGGCGATATTTTAGCAGTTTCAGGAACATCAGGTTTACTACTTGTAAGTCCTGCCATTTGATCCATTTGATTTAAAACATCACCAAATCTTTTTTCTAAAGTTCCTCCACCAGCACTACCTGTATCTGTTCCAGTATCTGTAGTTGTATCTGTAGTTGTATCTGTAGTTGTATCTGTAGTTGTATCTGTAGTTGTATCTGTAGTAGAAGTTCCAGTAGTTGCTGCTGCTTCTGCTGCTGCTTTAGCTGCTGCTTCTTTAGCTGCTTTATCTGCTGCTTCTTTAGCTGCTGCATCTGCTGCGGCTTTAGCTGCTGCATCTGCTGCGGCTTTAGCATCTGCTGCTGCTTTAGCATCTGCTGCTGCTTTAGCATCTGCTGCTGCTTTAGCATCTGCTGCTGCTTTAGCATCTGCTGCTGCTTTGCCTACTCCTGACCAATCTACACCCCCTAATCCACTAGCTCCTGAAAAATCTATATTTCCTAAATTCCCTAATCCAGGTAAATTAAAATTAGGTGAAGGAGGAACTTTTTGAGGGTCTCCACCTCCACTTATCCTCTCTGGTATTTCTGTTACATTAACTGGATTAACTGGAGCTGGAGGTAGAGGTAGAGGTCTACTCCCTAAAGGAGGGGTTCCCCCATCAAGCATAGTAGTAGGCATAGTAAATCCACCCATAAACATGTTTTGCCTATCTTCTAAAGCCTGTAATCGTTGTTCTATATCTGTTTTCTTAGGCATTTCCTATCCTATAAGTAATTTTATTAATAATCCTATCGTACTAACCGATGCCCCAATCATAATCATTTCTATTCTATAAAGACGTTTTTCTATAGCTTCATATCTTTGAGCACACTCACTTACATGATCATCTACTCTTTGTTTTACTGCAGCTACTGTCGGTTTTACTGGCATTATACTTGCCTGACTTCTATATTCTGAGAGTGACTTGCAGCAGATGTAGAGGCAGCACCTCTTGTACATCCTGTCAAGTTTGTGCCGTCAACCCCAGTATAAGTAATTTTTTCGTCACCTATCTGTACAGTACCAGATGTAGTAAATGGGTTTGTACTATTAACAGGAATAGTCGTTACAGAGTCGTTAATATCAGATGGGAGGTCACTACCACCTTTAAAATCTGCATTAGCTGACCATGAAGAACCATCATGTTTATATTTCCAACCCCACCAATCGGATTTAGCATCAACGCTTGTATGTAATGTTGCGTTGCTTGAATCACAATCTGAAATAATTAATTCAGGTGTACCGCTATCACTTATTGTTGTTTGGCTAGAACCAATATCTACAGTCTTACTATCTGCTAGATAATAAAGACTAATATTCGTTCCATTTCTTACTATTGTTTGCATTTATTTACTCCTTATGTTTTTACTATCAGTTTTGTGGCGGAAATTGATAAACCAGCCACTACTGAGACTGTATCAGCAGAAGTTCCTAATGTACCATCTCCTTGCACATAATACTGTGATCCTACTGTTAGTGATGATTGGTTTTCACTAACACCACCAATAATGGTAATGTCACCAGTTGCGGTATCAGATATAGATGCTGCAGCTAGTCCTAAGAAATTAGAAGTTGTTAAATTTGTACCTACAGTCTGCCCTGCATTAAAGACATAGGATTTACCTGTATCCGTACCAGAAGCACTACTTCCTGCAATTACTATAGATTCATTATTTGTAGATAACTCAGGAGTCATGCTTGCATAGTCAAAGAGCTCATCAGTACCTATTGTATAACTTGTACCTGATACACTTACTGAAGTTCCACTAGTGGTTGTTACATACATTTTTAAATCAGTACCATCTGATGCTGCAAGAAGTGTTTTTCCAGAAGCAACATGATGTCTTGCAAGAACCTGTCTATGAGCTGCTGTAGTGCCTATTGCATTAGCGGCTGTTCCCCATGATATTGAATTTGTAGTTCCTCCAGTCACAGTACCTACAGCATATTTTACTGTAGTACCCTCATTCCAAAAAGCTATTGTTTTGTTTGCTGCAGCATCATATTCTATTGCAAATGCAGTATTAGGTGAACTCGATCCTGCTGATGAAGATGCGTTACCCCAAGTAAAAGCAGTTCCTGAATTTGCTAATACTATGCCTTTAACATTATCGCTATCGTCTTCATCTTCAAATATATAAACAAATCTATTGGTACTAGTATCATAAGTTATGGTATTTTCCATCGACCTAGTTCTACCCCTCCAGTCTGTTGATGTTTTAGCAGCACTAAAATTCACCGATGCACTAGTACCTGATACATCAACTTCCATAGCTGTTAAAGTATCATTATCGGCTGCCCCCTCTACCACTACAACAATAGCATTATTATCAGGATCATACAAAGCATGAGGGAAAATGTCACCACCTGCATCTATTGAGCCTAAATCAGCAAAAGAGTTCATTGATAGAGTTGTTCCGCTAAAAGAGCCTGTTACTGCCTTAATAGAATAGGCTGTTGTGCTTGTACAAAAAATTCCTATTCTTGATTCGTTAGTATCATAAGCACAAGTAGTATGAGTATATTCACTAGAACTTGCTAAAACAACTGCCGTTCCATAAGATATTGTTTTATTATCAGGGTCAACAGTACCAATTCTAGCCGTAGGATAATTACTACCATCTATATCATTATAAACTAATAAAAATTTAGTATCAGCAAGTTTACATGTAGATATATATTTTAAATTGCTAGTATCAATCGCTTGATTAGAGCCTATACTCTCAGTAACAGCTTCGCCTGTTGCAGCAACCTGTGCTGCCTTGCCTGCACTAGTTATTATACATGGTTTGCCTGCGGTAATTGATCCATCTGCTACAAGACTGACTGTACCAGCACTTGCTTGATCTACCCAACCTAATCCTAAAGAACCATCTGTTTTAAGAACTTGGTTTGCAGAACCATCAGCATTAGGTAATATAAATACTTTATTTGCTGCTATAGAATCAGGAGCTTTAAAGCCTACATAATTTGCACCATTAGCGGCTAGTTCTTGGAATCTTAATTCTGTACCATTCCCTGCACTAGTACCATGAGGTGCCATACTAAGACCGCCTGCAGCTACTATAGCTGTAGTATCGTTTCCGTCTTCATCATACTCTATACTTAAATTTTGATCTGATCCAAGATATATTTTCTTATCATCTGCAATATATAGATCACCCCACTCAAGAGAAGCACTGCCTAAGTTAGCACCACCTGAAGCATCAGGAACTAGAGCAGTAGAAGCAGTAATTGTAGTACCTTCTATAGTACCTGCTACAGTTAAAGCACCACTAGCTAGAGTTAAAAGATCAGTATCATCTGTGTGACCTATAGTTGTACCATTAATTAATACATTGTCTATATCTAAAGAACCACCAGATATTAAACCTGTTGTGGTTATATTAGAAGAACCTGTATCTATAGTACCAAAACCTGAAGTTATAGAACCCCCATCTAAAGCACCTACAGAAGTTATGTTTGTTTGAGCAGCAGTTGCTAAAGTGCCTGTAATATTACCAAAAACAGCATTACCTACAGTACCACTAAATACTTCTGAAGAGTTTGTAGCATCAGGAATAAATGTAAAGGCAGTAGCTGAATCATCCCAACCAAAGAAACCTATCTTAGCTGCCGTACCATTATGATACCTAAACTCAATACCTCTATCTTTATTATCATCTGAACCAGGAGCAGTATCTCCTCCTAATGTAAATATAGGATCATCTACAGTTATTGTAGTAGAGTTTACAGTTGTTGTAGTTCCATTTACAGTTAAATCACCACCTACAGTTACAGCTCCTGTAGTTGTTATTGTATCTATATAGGCATCTTTCCATCTAACGCCTGTTGTGCCTAGATCAACATCACTATCTGATTGTGGTCCAAATATGTTATCAGCTAAATATACTTGTTCTACATTAGCTGCATAGAAATGTATTTCATCAGCAGTTTCAAAATCTATTTTTGTTTGATCGTCTTCACCGATTTTAAGATCAGTAGCTAGTATTGATGTAATACCTGTTTGAGCAGCATCTACAGTAAATGTCATATCAAAAGGATCACCATCCGTTCCATTATCAGTATCTGTCCAATTTGTAGTAAGACCAGAACCAATAAATTTAACTTCTTTAGCATTAGATATAGTAACTTCAGTACCATCATCATCTTCTAAAATAAAGTTAGACATACTTCCTGCACCACCTACCTCTGAATCTACGTAGGCTTTAATAGATTGCTGAGTAGCAAGTTTAGTAGCTGAGTTAGAAGACATATCATCTTCATCTGCTATAGCCGTACCTGAAACACCTGTGTTTAATACAGGGCTTGTTAAAGTTTTGTTTGTTAGAGTTTTTGTAGTACCAGATACATAGGTATCTAAATCAGTAACAGCAACTTGTTTCATAGTTCCTGCATCATTATATACTACTCTGTCTGCGTCAGCTACAGTAGTGCCAGTAGCAGATGTATCACCATCTATAATATTTAATTCAGTAGTAGTAACAGTAGCACCGTCTAGTATTTCTAGTTCAGCTTCAGATATTCCTGCAGAACCTATTGTAAGAGTTCCAGATATATCTACGTTACCATTTATGTCTACAGTAGTGGCAGCTATCTGTATTTCAGTATCAGCAACTAAATCTAATTGTCCATCAGTAGATGAATATATGTATAATCCAGTATCATAAAAATATAATTTTTCTGTACTATTGATTAGTACATCATCAGAGAATTTAAAATAATCCTCGTCTTCCATCCATGTCAATACACCATCTGCTGAATTAGCATTAAATGTTAATACAATATCTGTATCCCCATTTTCTCCTAAAGTAATAGAATCAGACTCAATAGTTACTGCAGTAGAAGCTTCAATATTTACAGTAGGAGCTGTAACTTGAATTACACTATCAGCAACAACATCTAATTGTCCATCAGCACTGGAATACAGATATATTGCTGTATCTCTGAATTGTACTTTTTCTGTACTATTAATTAAAAGATCATCTGAAAATTTAAAATAATCTTCATCTTCCATCCAAGTTAAAACACCGTCATTAGAGTTGGCATTAAATGTTAATACAATATCTGTATCTGCACCTGTACCCATGCTAACGGCATTACTGTATAGTGTCGAAAGGGGTCCACCATCTCCTGCTGTAGTGCCGTCATGAGTATGCCCAGTAGATACATGAAAAGCTGCCAATATTTGATTAAACTCATTATTACTATGAGCTGCTGTTATTGTATCCCCTGTAGTAAAACTTGATTGTCTTGCTGAATAGCCTGCCATTTTTTATCTCCTACCTGCTGCTGCAAATTCTAAACTAAACCCTTTTAATGAATAGGGGCTGCATGTTTCTGAAGCTGAATCTGTAAATTGTAATGCTACTGCAAAACCAGAACCTACTATAGGTTGTCTTACTAATACAAACTCTGCTCCTCCATATTCTGCTGTTCCATAAACAGAGCTACCATATACAGCAGAACCTTCGTGTGCTCCTTCTATTGATATACTGTTTGGATTTAAAACATCATCAGAACCATAATCATACTCTAAACCTAAGTTTGTATCTAATGTTCCTTCAGGTCTATAATTTAATATTGCTCTATGAAATCTTTTTCTAATACCTGGATCGCCCATAGTCCAGTGTGCTGATTTATATCTTCCTTTTATTGTTATTGTTGAGTTACCTGCATTAGTAAAAGTACTTCCAGATTCTTGTTTATATATATATCCATCATATCCTCCATGTACTGTAGTTTCAACATTAGAAATATATCCACTATCAGCACAATTAGGTTTTATTCCTTTTATTTCTGAAAACTCCCATCTATCTCCTCTAAATACTGCTATGATACCTTTACTGTCTGTTTCATTAGCAGAATCAGAAAAGAAAATTCTATATTGTGTTTTTGCTCGTATAACTAAAGACGTTATGGTATCTGCTACGCTATTATAATTTAATTCAGTAAATCTTCTTTGGACTGGTCTAGATATAACTCCTAATTCTACATCTCCAATTTTTTCTGTACCAGCTATAGTTCTTAAACCATCGGCAGAAAGAAATACAATATCACCACCTACCTCTTGTATGCTTTGCGGAGCAACGCAACCTACATTTGTTGTTACTGGTTGCATTTGAAAATCTGCTTGACTATTTCCTGCTATTCTAAATATAGCACTTTCACAAAATACATATAATTGATCCCTAAATACTCTTAAACCTACTATATCACTAGTTACGGATACAGAACCTGCACCACTAGCAGCAGTAAAATCCCCTACAGCATAAGGAGAAGAAAATACTAATTTCTGTGGTGTAGCAGACATACCTGCATAAAAAGCATGGTTTTTAAATATTTTTACATACTTAGGATTAGAAGGAGCCCCACTAGCGTTTACGTCTGTTACTGCACTATTATTATAATGTGAAGCATTATTATTTCCATCAGCCCATATTATTCTTTCTGTTCCATCCATATTATAAACATCAAAATCATATCTACCTGCACTAGTTCTACTTGAATCTATTTGAGTAACTGAACCTGACCCTGAAGAAAGTTTAAATACTTCTGTACCTCTAGCAGCTATAACTTGGTCTTTATATATAGCAGACATAAGTATACTACCTGTAGTAGTTCCTGAAGTTACTGCATTAGTATTAAATTTAGAGAAACCATTAATTCTTCTATATCCTCCACCTATATCTGGTTCAAAATTTTGCAATTCTAAAGCTTCTCCTGGTGCCATCTCAAACTGAGATTTGTTAAGTACGAGACCTCCTACTAGGTCAACTACATATGGTTGCAACATATCTGGCATTATACTGCAAACATATAATTTTTACGATTTGTTAAATCTGTTCTCATTCTTTGCAAACCAAAACTATATTCCTGTAAATAAACTTGAGCTAATTGTGGATCAGACCTAGTAAGTAAAGTATAGTAAACAGCTCTTTTTACTATAAGGTCATGGTAACGACTTGGGATACTAGGAGTATCACTTGAAGCTGAGAGATCAGTTGGAGAACCATAATAATCAAACTCAACAGTATAAGACCCTTTATCTGGAACAGGCGAAACTCCAAACGTAAGTGCTGAAGTAGACGCAACAGTCTTATATACATATTGTGGCTCTGCATAGTGGTCAGGGTTTTGATGTTTATCTGTTCCTACTATCCTATCTCTCCACTCATCCTCATTTAAGTATTTTAATTGTTGAGGATGAAAATTCTCTTTTACACTAACATTATCTACTAATACTGTAGATGATGCTGTTTCATTTTTAATTGTTAAATAATGTGCTGTAGCAGAGGCTTCAAAAGTAAAACTGTGATAACTAAGATCACCTTCATCATTTGATCCTCCTGCAGAAGTGTATGTTCCTGTAGATACATCTGTAGCTAAAGCACTTGTTCCTACGGAAACAGCTAAACTAGGGCTTATAGCTGTACCTGAAGTAGAAGCATTTTTCATAGCAAATGAAACCATATATTGCCTACCTCTAGTAAGAGATACAGCCTGATATACAGCACTAGTACCTGTACCTGCTGCTAAAGATAATGCACCTGAAGAGTATGTAGCATCTCCAGTACCTGAATTAGATTCGGTCCAATTACTTATGTTACTAGTAAATGTGCCATTAGTTAATAGCTCTGTAGGTGTTAAAACAAAACTATCCCAATCTATCGTAGATGCTGCTGTAGACACTGTATACTCTTGTATACCTGCAGTTAAAGCTTGAGTACCTGAAACATATAGATAAGACCATTCTACTTCTGAAGTAGCTATATCTCTTATAGACTTATTTATATTTTCTTTAACCGATGTTTGTATTCCTACTGTAGTAGAAGCAGAACTTAAATCTGCTGAAGTAGCTAATGTTGGTTCATTTAATTCTGTTAATACGTTATTTACTAATGTAATAAATGTTGCCATGTTTTGCCTATGTTGTTAAAGGATTATAAAGTAGTTCAACACCGACTATTGCTGTTACTGTGCTTGCTGTTCCTGCAGTAACTGTTACTTTATCTCCTGCTTCAAGAACTAAAGTTAAATCAGTTAAACTAATATACCCTTCTCCATCTACCGATTTAGACCCTGTTATAGGGTAGTATGTAGTAGCAGATACATCATACCACTCCAGCATGGCTGTTTTGGCTGATGCATTTATATTGCCTACATTTATAAATCGTACAATCCCTTTAAAATTGCTAGGACAAGTATATACATCTGTCCTGCTTGTATTTCCTGGCGTTGCTGCTGCTGAGATAAAAGTTGACTCAACCATGTTTTAGTCTATGGTATATAAACCACCCTATTGCAACGTTAATAGGAAGTAGGGTTAGAAATACTGTATATTCTTGCATTTTAAGAGAAGCTACTCCTAAATACAAAAAAAGTGCCATGAAAATACATAGACTAATCTTTAATAATTCTATTCCTACTTTGTATAACATGTATTATTCTACTTCGTTGTTTTGAGTAGAAATTTCTATGTTAATAGCTTGTGATTCTGGGATTTCAGCGTTCAGCATAATTCTTGAACTACCACATCCTGCTAGAAAAACAGTAACTATAAAAACTAAAAATAAATTCTTCATAATAATTCCTTAAAAACGGCAGGGGGTAATTGATACCCCCCACCTAAACAGTAATTAAGCGTATGTGTCGCCTGACTCTGTATCGCCTATTGGACCACCAATATCAGCCAATAAAGCCCATACTCGGACTTTAGAGTTAGTATTAGCAGTAGCAACAGTCACATCAAGTGTGTCTGCCGCAGCATAATAGACGAAGAGTTCAGCGAGTGCATCACCAGAAGTCATAGCTCCTGCTGAAGTTTGCACAGCAGCAGCAACGTAAGTCACTGTGCCATCGCCTAAAGCTAAAGTACCTGTGCCTGTTCCTGCAGTAATAACGTCAATTCCTGCGTTAAGTACTACAGAATTAGCTGGTACATTGATCGCTTGGTACACATCTCCACTAGTTAGAGCAGTAGATGTCGCATCTATAACTGTTGATTGTACATAACACTTTGCAACAGCGTTGCTGGACATATGCCCTGCAGTGCCTGCACCTGTTTGTGTTAAAGTAGCCATATCATTCTCCTCTAATCTATTTTAACGTATGCCTGTGCGATAGATTCCGTTCTAAGAACTTTTCTACCATACACATGAAGACCACGAACAATATCAGCGAAAGATTCTGTGTCTCTTACTACTTCTGTTTTTGCTATTTGTGAAGCTGTTGAAACGCCACTAACGTGACCAGCTAAAACAACATAAACATCAGAAGTACTAGCAGATGGCATATTGTTAGACTTATGAAGTCTAAAACCATTTACTAGTTGAGGAACAACTAAACCATTTCGTAATTGTGAATTTGATTCATTTAAGAATTCAGCATCCATCAATTTAGAACTAGTTTGTTGTAGCTGCTCGAAAAAAATCGGAGAAGCTACTGCCCAGCGATTGTCCGTTGGAACGTTCTGAGTGTCTAGGAGTCTTCCTAGTCTAGCAAGAACGTTTGCTGGATCAATTTCGCTGGTGTCAAAACCAGTATCTATTGAGTTTGTTGCATGATCTGCACCATACGTATTTGCAGATGGTACATTCGATTGGATGTTAGACAGAACTTCACTATCGTAAGTATCTTTAAGTGCATAAGCACCTGCAGAAGTCGCTAGAGTTTCAAAATTGACGTGTCCTTGTCTTTCCTCAATATCATCTACTTTAAAAGCAAATGCATTAGCTTTGTCGATGGTTAATTGAACTTCATCGTCAGCTAAGTCTTGAGTATTAACAGAGGAACCTCTAGTATAAGCAGATACAGAGATAGATGGTTCTTTTATGATTCTAACAGTGTCGCCAAAGTTTTCAATTTCGCCAGTATAGTCAGTGTTGGTTATATCTTCAACAACTGAAGCTTTACGGAAAAATTTAAGAACCTTTTGACTGTAAATTTCAGGTAAGAAATTACCTGATGGCAGATTGGTATAACCTGCCGCAGTTCCGATAGCCATAATCGAATCCCCTTCTAAGTTAAGTTAATAAATTAACGGATTCGACCTTCCCTCCTTGCTAAGTCGATTTCTTTTTCGTACTTCTCAAATTCGTGGGGTTTCATCCGTCTGATTTCCTCAGCACTCCACTCTTTCTTGCCTTTGGATGGTTCCGACTTACGTTTAGTAGGAACAAAATCCGCAGCAGTCTTAGTAGGTTGCTGTTTTAATGTTCGAGAAATTCCCTTATCGGCTTTATACAAATCTATAACTCTAGCAGCCCATTTTGCATCAATGTTATTTTTAGTAACACCATCTGCTATGGATGGTGGCTGGTCCTGTAACCAAGTAATAAAATCTTCATCTGCTTTGATATCCATGAAATCAGGATGTAGTCTAAGAAGTTCCTGTTCTGCCTTTTCTTTAGTTAGGCGTTGTCGGTCTCCTTGTAAGTCCTTAATTTCATCTTGCAGAGCTTTGGTTTTATTCTCAGCTTGAGAATGAGCCACAGTCTCTATAACATTATATACATCAGGATATTGCTCTTTGAATTGTGTTAATTCTTCAGGCGTTTTAGGTGGTGTATAATTAGTACCACCTCCTGATGCTTGTTTTGCCAAGTCTAGGAGCTCTTGCTCTTTCGATTTGTGCTCTTCGATTTTAGCATCATAATGTTTTTTTAAATCATCATACCTTTTTTTATAATTATGTTCAGGTTGTTCTGATTTAGTAGACTGCTCTACAAAACTATTTGATTCTTCCTTAGAAGTAGCTGCTTGAGGAAGTTCTTCTTCTTCAGCAGGGTTCGTTTCAGGATCAGGATCATCTAGTTCTTTTCTATAAGCTCCCTGATAGGGAGTAAGTTCTAGTTCTTCTTCCTTTCCAAGTTTTTCTTCGTTCATTTTTACACCTCTTTGGGGGCTTTACTCTCTCCGTAAAGGTAGCCCATTCAGTTATTAAAGAGACAGGGTTGCTTTCGCAAGTAGCTGTCGACTAAGTGTTGGGTCTTTCACCAACTGACATAAGACCCCTATCGTTCATAGTATTCAGAACGTTGGAGCCTATATATTCTGTTAAATTCTTTGGTATAATGTATTCACCATTGTGCACATTTACTGGAACTTTACCTCCAGATTTTAAATTAGTGCCTGCATCTGTAGCAGCTCTTGAGAGCATGCGGTCTATAGTATCTTTACCATAGAGGGCTACTGCAGGCTGAGAGAGTACAAAGTCACCCTCTTTTAAATTCATTGGAACATCATCTGCCCTCGCTGAAGGAGGGGCTTTATCTTTTTTATTCACAAATCCATAATTACCTTTATTATACTGTACATCTCCACCCTTGTCAAGTGAAATCTTTCCACCTCGCTTAATATTATCAGAATAAGTATCTTGAATATTAGCTATATTTTCAAAATTTACAATACCAGCACCTCTATTAGAGTAATCTCCAAGTTGAATATTTTTTTCGTTAACATATTCATAAAATTTATTACCATGATATATATTTCTTTGACCAATAAGACCAGTTAAATCAACAACACCATTTTCATCTCGCATATGTTCTGCTGCAAAAGTCATTATTTCCATAAAATGATCTTGTAAATCTGCTAAGGAATTAAATTTTCTTTGATATACATCGTTTGAACTTAAATCTCCTTGTTCTTCGTTATAATCTGCTCTATTAGTAAATCCAGTAATATCCTTATTAACTATAGTTAAAAATAGACCATCCCTATGACCATACTGTATTTCTACATCACCTAACCACTTAGTTACTCCATAAGCTTCAGTAATAGGCTCTAATAGTGGCATAATATTATTTACAACCTCTTGGGTAAATGCAGTATTTTCAGGACTTGCTTTACTTTTATCTACATCTCCTTGACTAAAGCTTTGTACAGACATATCCTCTAAATTTACACTAGTGTATCCTGCATAGTTTTTAGGGTCTCCTTGACCAAACATAACCTGAGTCATCATAGCTAATGTACCAAAGATAGGATTTACCGCAAATAAATACGATGTAGCTCCAGAAAGAGCAGCTTGACCTATATCTCCAGTACGTGCTAAAGTAATTAAACTAGAAATAACAGCACCTCCTACAGCTTCTTGAGCATTAAATGCTCCTCCTTCAATTCCTGGAGCACTAGTAACATTTAAAAATTCTCCTACAGGTTGAGCACCAAAATGCATAATTGCATGTTCCGCACCAGCCCATATTACATCTTCTGTATCTCCACCCATAACAAAAGATTGAAACATAGAAGCTGCTACTCCTGCATATAATTCAAATTTTGCTGCTGCTTGACCTCCTGCAGCAGAGACGGCAGCTCTTCTAGCATCCTCTAGATTTGTATTTGGGTCTACTAGATCGTAATCTACATTTTGAGCTTTTTTAAATGTTGCATTAATTTCAGCAACACTTGTAGCTCCTGATATTTGAGAACTAAAACCTTGAGCAGCTTGTGTTCCTATTTTTGAACTAAAACCTTTAACAAAATCTGTTTTTAAAAATTGAGTGCCCCCTGCTAAGGCTGCTTTACCCCAATCTTCAGTCATATATCCTACAAAAAGAGTAGCACCAAACTCATCATACAGGTCTTTAACCTGCATTTCGTGACCATACATATTGCCTATGGTTTTATTGCTTATAGTTTCAAACCATTTTGTAGGAGTTACCTCTTTCCCTAAATCTATAAGTATATCTTTTTCATCTAAAGTTAAAGTAGATGCCCAATCATTTACATGTTTAGAAACGCTTTCTGTTAACATACCTTCTGAAGTGTATATGGGATTGCCATCAACATCATACTGTTGACTCCAGTCTGTTTTATCTAATATATCTACCTTTACGCCACCTACATCTTCAACAACATTCCAAGGTCCAATAGTTTTTCCTGAGCCAAAAGTCATAATAGAATCTATTCCTTCTACTTTAGATATATCATCTATTATTTGATTTGTTTTTGTGATGTCGAGGGCTGCTTTAAATACAGCCTCTGCTTTTTTTTCACCAGCAGTTATCTTTCTTCCATTCTTATCTATTTCTACTACTGTTGTATCTGAGAGTACTATTTCTTCTAAAGTTTTTACGCCATATTGATCAAAGCTTTTTTGCAATTCTACATTCACTGAATCTGTAAAAGTATCATCTAAACCATATACATTTTTAAAACCAGTCTCAGCAAGATTATCTATCTGGTTAAAATTACCTATACCAAAATGATTATAAAGATAGTCACTAATAAAAGTTTCATTAAGAGAACCATAGTCACCGCCCACTTTAGTAGCTTCTGCTGCTACCACATCATTACTAATACCTAATAGAGTTAATGCTGACTGTTGGCTAGGACTTAAACTTGTATCTTTGGGAAAAGGTAAATCAGTCTGTACCCAACTACCTTTTGTTCCTGAATCTGTAGTAGTAGTAGTAGTTCCTGCAGTACTTCCCCAAGAAGAATCTCCAAATAAATCTTCAAAAGATGTAGATATTCTAGGGCTTACATAACCTTCTGGTGGAGACCAAGAACCCTCATCTACAGGTTGTGTTGTAATGGCAGGTTGAGTTTCTGTTGTTCTTTGAGCAAACTGATCAGCAGTTTCATCTGGGGCAGGGTTTACAGAATAAAAACCTTCAGTCTTATCATAGGTAGGAGGAGGTGTAGTATCTTCAGGTATTTCTAATGTTGTATCAGGTTTAACTTCAGAAATAACGTTTGGATCATCTACAAATCCAGAATCAGATATTAAATCTTCAGGATCATCTATAATAGGGAAATTGCTCTGAGGTTGATTAGGATCAAGATCAGCTCCTGGTGGTATTCCTACTGGTGTATCAGGATCAATTTCTCCGCCTTCTTCAAATTTTTGCCTATATTTATACATAAGCTCAATATCATCGCCAGCTTTTTTTATATCCCACCATTCATTATCATCTATACGATTTGATAATCCTATATTAGTATCTCCTAAAAAGGTTTCTCTTTCACCAGAAGAATAATCAGGAATTACTTCTCTTTCACTATATAAAAAACCTCTGGGAGTATGTACACCCATACCTTCTGTTTCTGGAGAAAAGGCAAAACGATCTAAAGGTGTGTTACGATAAAGTTCTTCAGGAACAGGATTTTCTGAAGATATAAATTCTTTAGATGCTTCTTTATATAGGTCTCCACTATTATAAGCTTCAGTATGGTCATAACCAAACAGTAAAGTATTTTCAGTAACCCTATTAATACCTACATCTTTTACATATTTAGATTTTGTAAACTTATCTTTTCCTCTAAGTAATTCTTTTGTAAATTCTAAATAATTTTTTTCATTTAAAGCTTTCATAGCACTAGGAAATTTTAAATGCCATTCAGTTCCCATATTGTATGCTATATCAGTAAGGGCAGCTATTTTTCCAAATTCAGTAATATTTTTTACTTTAGCTAGCTTTTTTGCAGCTTTGTGAGCTTTGTTATATTCTTTCAAGAAACGTTTATCTGCAACATCTTTGCTCATTATATATGCAGGTTTGTTAGGGTCTTGTGTACCGTCTTCTAAAAGATTATAAAAAGCATAGTCTTTTTTATCAATTTTAAAACCATAACCAATATGAGGAATATTTACAGTTTCATCTGTGTCCTTTACATAAGTACGAACCATATGTACATCAGGTCTAAAATTACCCTCTAGCCTTTGAATATTAGCTTGTAATTCTTTTTCGTTTGTAATTTTAGCTTTAGCCATCTTCCCTTTTAGACTCCGCCCTCACCCTGTCCTGTAATTGGAGTAACATTCCCAGTAAAGCCGCCTTCCCCTGCAGTTGGCGTAGTTCCTGTTCCGATTGTGCCACCACCAACGCCTGTTGGGTCAGTTGGGTCTGCTCCTGCAGGAACTCCTTCAGGGGCTCCCATGTTTGCTTGTTGTTCACCAGAGGCAAGAGCCTCTTCGCCAGTTGCTTGTCCATTTAAACCTCTTAATATTTCGGCAAATATTTGTGCCTCGTTCATATCATTAACTAACTCATCAGGTTCCATATCCTGAGCTATTGCTAGTTCCTTAATTAACGTAGGTAATTTCACAAAAGGAGCAAGCATAGGATTAGATACTGTTTGTAATAGCATCGTTAATCTTTGTGACCTTACTTCTTTCATCATTACAGACGTTGTACCTTTAGGTTTAATCTCCAAATCACCCATTGTTGCATCTTCATCCTCTGAGAATTGCATATTCCACATGAACATGTTTTCTCCTAGAGGTCTAAGAAGATGATCATCTATATTTTTGATAACAGTTTTAATACCTAAACCTGCTGAACCCATCAACATAGATAATCCTGCTGCAGTACGACCAGTACCAGTCACGCCAGTTTGACCATGAACAATACTAGGTATACCTGTTTCTTCGTCAGCAAGTTGCCTTGCTTTGTCATACATCTGGAGGTTTTCTACTGCAGTACTAGGAAACTTAATTCCTGTAATACCAGTACCAGGAGCTCCAGATTGTCTCCTAAATATTTTACCAGGATATATATCCATAGACTGACCTGGTACCATCATGTTTTCGTCTACTTCAAAAATTAAATTGCCAGCTAGTGCTAAATTATCAATAGCCATACGAACATGACCATTCATTAATAGCTGTGCATCTTCCATATTCTCAGGAACACCTATACCAAAAAATCTATAGGGATTCTTTTCATAGGGAAATACTTGGTATGGTAGTCTTTCAGGTACAAATGGATTTAATACTACTCTTAGTATTTGATTACCACATATCCAAGCATTTATCTGTATTTGTTCTAAATCAGAAGTATCTTTAGGAATATCAAGTTGTATTGCTCTAGCCATCTTGGCATCTAATACACCCCAGTATTCTAATACTTCAAATCTACCTTCACTATAGGTAGGATCATTATCTGCATAGAGAGTATGCTCAAAATGTCTTTCTTCATAAGAAGGAGACATAGTTAAACATTCTTCAATAGCATCCTTATCAAAGAAAGGTCTATTAATAAGTTGTCTTAATTGTGACCTATTCATTCTATGTCTTTCAATGATATATTCTGCATCTTCTAGACTTAAAGCTGAAGGGTCAGGATATAAATCCCAACAAGAAACATAATTTAATCTAGGCACTAATTTTTCTTCTGGATCATAAAACCTTCCTCCATCATTTGAAGACCATCTATGAATAGTTTTAGTATGGTTGAAAGGACCTTTAACTACACCAGTACCGAGTAGGCACTGTTCAAAGATTCCTTTTCTGAGTTCGGAAACTGCTGAAGCATCTAGTAATTGATCATGGATAAGTTTTTCCATTTTTCTAGCTGCTTCCTTAGATGGGGATAATTGAGGTTCTCCCATATTAGATGGACCTGCGGCTAAATTAGCCTGAGCCATATCATCTTCATACGGACCTAATTCCAGTTCAGTAGCTTCAGTAGCTCCTGCTGGTAATTCCCTACCATCCCCTTCAAACCCATAAGGGTCTGATTTACTGAGCTGGTCTATAGGCGTTTCTAGGTGAACAAATTCTTCTACACCTTCTGGCATAGGAGTAGATTCTACAGAAATAGGAACTTTACCTTGCGAAAACAAGATATCGACTAACTGCCCAAAAGCAGCTAATACTTTTACCTTAGTTATTTTTACAGTAACTTTAGATCGTTCTGATTTTCTGTAATCCTCACTATCTTCTGAGGTTCCTCTATAGTTTTTGTAAGCTTTAAGCCATCGTTGTTCGTCTGCTAGACGACTGTCTTCTGATTCTTTATACTTACCTCGTACAAAACCTGCCAAGCCAACCATCTCTTCACTAGTGATGTCTTCCTGCTTGTCGGTGCCTACGAGTTCACCTAATTCAGCCATAATTAATAGTCCTTTTTGTCAGCCAAAGCATTAAAGTTAGAGTCTACTTGACTCTTCTTCATGCCTTTAAGATTTCCACCATCTACAGATGTGGTGTTGCCTTGATTTAAGTCTTTTTTGACCCAAGATTCAGGTTTACTTCTACCTGTAAGTCTTGTTTCATCTTCTTGACCAAGATCGCCTTGCTTGTATTTACTCAATAACGGCATTGTTGTCTCCTTGTGGTTGGTTAAATAATTTACCTACTTGTACATCTATAGGTAAAGGTTCTGGTTCCTCAGTTTTTAAAAAGTCAGGTACGAGGTCTACCTCAGTATCTTTTACTTCATCGATACCATATCTTTCATCAATAATGTTTCGTTTTTCTGTTTCTAGGTTTCGTAATCTATCTCGTGCTTCTACATATTCATTTGGTTTATACCCTCTAGGGTTAGGAGCACCTGCCTCTCTCCAATATTCAGGAGGACTATCATAACGTAAACCTGTCTCGTCTACATCATCACTAAAAGTATTACCAAACTGCCTTTCAAAACGTTCTACTCTTTCTCTATCTTTATTTGCTATACGTTCTAAATTATCTTTAGTTGCAGCAGCTCTAAATCGTTTTAATTCAGGATCAATTCTTTCTTGTTGATCTAAGTCTTCAACCATAGCACTATGTATTTCTTCTCCTGCTTTAGTTACTTCAGGGGGAACATATCCTAATCCTGTTGTAGGAGTAATAGAACCTGTAGAAAGAGCTCCTGCAATACCTCTACCTAAATCTTTAAGTTCTTCTACATGTTTTCTAACTATACCTGTATCTACTTGTTCTAAATCTCCTAAACCTAGACTATCCCAATCAAAAAGTTGAAGTTCAGCTTTTGATGCATCTGTAAGTTGGTCATACTGTTGTTGCATATTATCATATGATACATTAGGAAATATAGCACTCCCATCAGATAATATAATAGGATTATCTAAATTATCATTATAAAATCCTTGCCCCTGTCCTGCAAAATCTGCAAAAGCAAATTGAGATGCAGTTTCAATACCTACATTAAGTCCTAATACACCAGCCGTTTTTACAGCACCCCCAACAACAGGATTTGCAAGTAAACCCATATTAAGTAGACCTTGTATTACACCTTCTGCTGCAACTGGCAGAGCAGCCCAACCCCATTTTGTTTTATTAATTACTCCACCAAATTTATTTAATTTTTCAGCAGCTTTTTTTACATTTGTTTCTTTTATAGGTTGTTTTGTCTCTACATCAATAGCATCTTCACCTAATGTAAGGTTTAGTTTTTCCCAATCAAAATTAGGTTGAATACGAGCCTTAGAATCTGTTTCAGGAGATACAAAGCCTTTTAAACCAAATTCTTCATCAAATAGTCTTGTTCTTAAATCAAATAACCAAGGAATCTGTCCTCTATTTCGAAATCTTCTATTAGTAAAATCCGCAGGAGCTAGTAAATTTACTTGTGCTCTAAGAGGGTGCCTCCATAATTCTCTATAATCTTCTTTAACACCTGCAGTAAAAGTATGTTCAGGCAGAACACCTTGTTCAGATAAAAACTTTATATAAGGTTCTAAACGAGCACGGTATATAAAATTTTGATTTATTGGAGATTTATACTTTTTATAGTGATCTAATATTCTTGAAGTATCTTTAGGAAATACCTCTGGATGATCATCAACAATTTTTACTAATTGATCTGTTGTTAAGTAACTATATTCAGCTCGCATTAAAGCATTGGATGTGCTATTTTTTATTTGAGCTATAATATCAGAGAGAGTATTATCTTGTCCAATATTATGTACAATATTTCTTGTACCTGCCTTAGAAAATTTTTCTTCGTATTTATCTAAAGCGTTCCAAATAACTCTTTGCCTAACTTCGGCACGTGTATTATAATCATCAATACCTAAATCAAAATGCTGTGTAGAAGCCAAAAGTTTATGAGACATCTGTTGAGCAAAACTTTCGTTTAACATACCATATAATATACCTCTTAATACATTAGGATTTAATTTAACTATAGGTTTTCTAGCATGATCTAATCTATTACCTACAGTAACTAAATCAGCTAAACCTGCATCGTCAAAATACATACCAGCACCTTGTATAGGTGATTTACCACCTACAATAGACCCTTTAGGAATTTTTATAGGGGTTTTTTTATCTAAAAATATAGGGTCTAATAAATGTGTAGCAGGATACTCATATCCTGTACCTAACCTTACTAAATCATCTATTTTTTTAGAAGCAATATCAAAAAAAGCAGGATTAAATTTAGTTTCAAATAAATCTTCAACTATATCAGACATTATGTTTGGTGTTAATTTATTATTAAATTTAACTAGACGATTACTTTCACGATCTATATATTCTTCTGCTATTCTTATTCTTTTTTTATCTACTTGTGCTTTAGCAAAACCATACTGTGCCCATCCTCTTGCTCCTGCTTGGGAGAGTTTTCTATCAACATCTGTTTTAGGCATATCAGGAAAAAGTCTACCTGCTTCTTCAATATCTGCATCCGTTCCTATAAATGAAGCACTACCACCTAATATTTTTTTAACAGCCTCTTCTAGTTCTACAAAATTTTGAGCTTTTAAAGTAACATAGCTAGGGTCAACTTTTTTAGGATATCTTTTTCTACCTGAAGCTGTCTCAGGTCTTTGTAGTTTCCAATTACTATGTCCTGTAGATATAGCAGACATAAGTTTCATCAAATGGTCTGTCTCAATTAACATTTCTTTTAATAAAGGGCTCTTACCAAAATTTACATCTGTAATACCTTCACCTGTCCTAGTAATAGCTTTTATATATGTTTTTCTTTCATCAGGGTCCATATGACCTGCAAGTTGTGATACTCCTAATTCATTAATGCTTAAAAATCTAGCGTCACGAATAGCTGCTAAATGTGTAAGCCAACCTCTTCTGAAGTCATGTGTACCAAAACCTTTGGGGGGGCTTTCACCAAAAGCATTAAAATATGCCTTTTTTAATGTCTCTCTAAGAAACGAATTATTTGATCCTGGAGAATTTATTGTTCTAGTTAATTGATGGCGAACTCCTTTTTTAGTTTTTTCTTCACCATTTATTTTATCAAAAAATACATAATCATCACCCTTTAATCCATGCGTATCTATATGTAATTTAATTTCCTCAGCTAATGTAGGAATCATTTTTACAATTCTAGGTCTATTTTTTTTAGTAGTCTCTAAAGTTAATATACCATTATTGAAATCTACATCACTAACTCTTAGCCCTCTTATCTTTAATTTACTACCTGATGCAGTTTTTTTAGCTAAATCGCCTATTCTAGCCCCTGTAGTAAATTGAGTAAGAAAATAAGTATAAGCAAAACGATCTATTTTTTTAGTCTCATCCAAAATTTTAAGTAACTTAAATACGTTACTTGACATTTCTTCATTCATAGGTATAACAGAAACATTTCCTTTAAAAGATATCGAGTCAATTTTATCTAAAAATTGTCGTGTATTTTCTACCTCTGTTAATTGTTCTATTGTTTGAGGAACTCCACTAATGTTTTCTGGGTCTTTCCACCAATTCCATGTTGTATAAAAATCTGTTGGTCTTTTAGTTGCCATTTTTAATACCCAAACACTGGATCATTAGGAACATATCTATCAAACTCTTTAGGTTTTCTAAATCTAGGATGATAATAAGGACTGTTCACTAATCTTGTCATACACATATACCTTAATGCATCATAAGCATGATCAT
>VTLG01009291.1_pt1 | contig 49574 bp, 66 predicted proteins | sample 4694571 | NCBI WGS metagenome assembly VTLG01 (sample SAMN12604809, study PRJNA352737) | marine metagenome | biome: ENVO:00000447; feature: ENVO:00000209|ENVO:00000569|ENVO:01000036; material: ENVO:00002151; isolation source: viral sequences binned using virsorter ... | reverse complement strand
TGCACCATCTGACTGTCTTGGAATATAATATCTATTACTTGCACCTATTAATTCCATGCTTCCAGATACACCCAAAACAGAATCAGAGCTTACAGAATTTGTACCCATACCAACTCTATTATTACCAGCATCAACAAAAAACATATTAGCATTACCATTTGATTCTACTCTGAAATCATAATCACCAGAATCTTCATTAAATACTACAACCCCACCATCTTGAGTAAAAGCACCATCAATATCAACTACATCTAAGTTAGCTGTACCATTTACATCAATATCTCCTTCAAGATCTATTCCTGCGTCTCCTGCTAATACTAAATCATCTGCACTTTCATCCCATAGCATATAAGCACCTGATGTAGCTCCAAAGAATTTAACATCATAACCAGTGTCGTCTACACCTACTGTTACTGTAGAGTCTATTTGTACTGCACCGTCAATGTCTACTGCATCAAGATTTGTAGTGCCATCTATATCTGCATTTCCTGATATATCTAAAGTAGCTGCGTCAAGCTCCCCTGTTAAGGTTACATTTCTGAATGACGCTATATCCTTGTTGGAGTCTGGCACAACCGCACGGCTCGCAGTGACCGTTCCCGCCGTCACGCCTAAAGCATTTACACCAATTGAGTCGTAGGCAGCAAACGCCGCATCCCCAGCAATAACTCCATATATGGTATCTGTTCCACTATGACCTGAAGTTGTGATTGCCGAAGCTAAAGTACAGGTAGATCCTGAAACCGTAAACCCTGTTCCAGGTTCTTGTATTACACCGTTAACCACCAATATAAGATGATTTTGATCGGGTGATACATTTGCACTGCCTACACTCATCGTAAAGGTGGTTGCATTGTTTATAGCAATGGCATCCAGCTTTTGATACTGAGCTCCTGTGGTTAATCCTCTACCTATATATGGCATTAGTTACCTTCCAATTCTTCTACTTTTGCTGATAGCTCTTGAACTGCTTTTACTAACATTGGAATTAAGTGCTGATATTGTAATCCTAAAATTCCATTGTTATCTTCCGATACTGAACTTGGAAGAAATTTCTGAACTTCTTGAGCAGATAAACCAGAATGAACAACATCATTTTTTGGTGTTTGGTCTTCTATAGACTTTGTATATTGAAATGTACCAACTTTAGTAAGGCTATTTATAGAACTAAGTGCATTGTCAAATAAAGTCCAATTTGTTTTTAATCGTTCATCAGAACCACTTGTCCAAGAAGTATCATTTTGATTCATATAAACACCATTGTCATTATCAGAATCATCTATTTGTAATCTACCATCAGCAGCTTGTCCAACTGAAATATTCCAATACTCAGTTGTTCCAGTAGTATCTTCAATTCTAAAATGGGGGTCGTGTCCTTTTATGTGTAATGCTACTGATGGGTCTCCACCAATTCCTACATATCCACTTGAATTTATCCTTACTTTTTCGGAAATACTTTCATCATTTCCACTTGTATAAAATGTAAGACTTGACGACATATCACTATCATCAGCAGACTCTTTTACACACGCTACACCTCCACCTTTTGCTGGGTTTGTTTCATCATCTGGTATATAAAAAGAAAGTAAAGACCCTGCACCTGCTGCCCCATCAGCGCTACCAGTATAAAATGTTTTTAAAGCTAATACTTCTTGAGGTGTACTTTGTGTTTGGGAACTAAGTGGTGCATTTATATTTACAAGACAATTTCCAGCATCAATAAAGAATGCATGTGTGTTTCCAGTTGTTTCTACTCTGAAATCATTATCACCACCACCTTCATTTATAACAACTGCACTTGAAGAAACATCAATCATGTTTTCATTACCTGCATAAACAACTACATTATCACTTAAAAATCTTATGCTTGTATCAGTATCCCCATCATGTTTTATGTATTCAGGTACAAAAACTGTCCCTGCAAAAGTAGCATTACCACCTTCAGACATATCAAGGGTAAGTGCTGTTACTCCTGAACCACCATCATTCCCTTTAAATATAATATCTTTGTCTTGTACTTTTGATTCCATTACAAAATCAGAACTACTATTTTCAAAGACACCAATTTCAGTTCCAGCATCATGGAATTGTATTTGTCCACCATCAGCATTTAAAATAATAGAACCTGCTACATCTAAAGTTAGATTTCCACTACTTAAATCAATCTCAGTTCCGTCTATTGTTATGTTATCAACAACTACACCTGCATTTGCAGTTACAACTCCAGTAACTCCAAGCGTACTTGCCATATCAACAGCACCATCAATATCTACTACATCAAGATTGGTTGTGCCATCAATGTCTATATTTCCTGATATATCTAATTCTGTAGCTATGATCTTATCATTAAATGTTGCAGCTCCCGCCGCTGATATATCAAGAGTTAATGCTGTTATTGTACTTCCGCCATCATTTCCCTTAAATATAATATCTTTATCTGAGGTAATGTTTTCAATGATAGCATCATCTGAAGAAGTATAAATATTTAAATCTTTACCTGCACCTATCGCAAACTTTGTAGCATCAACAGGAATCCATACATAATCAGTAGCACCTTCAAGTAACTCTAACATCTTTACATTATCTGCATAGAAATCTAGAACACCATCGGCTGACTCTTGGATATAAGTAGTACCACCACCATCGAAGTATAACTTCTCAGTAGCTGATATATTTATTCCTGCTCCTTTGATTTTAGTTAATGCCATTAGTTACCTTTCAACTTTTCTACTTCTGCTGATAATTCTTGTATTGCATTAATTAAATATGGTACAAGTCTTGGATAATCTACTTGCCATGGTCTATCCACCTCATCTTCTCCAGTTCCTTCTACAACACGACTTGGTAATATATCGTATAGTTCTTGTGCAATAAGACCTACATCTTTTTTATCGTGTTCTTTCCAAGTAAAGTTTTTTACTCCCATTTGATTAATTATTGATAATCCACCTGTATAACTTGAGATGTCTTTTTTAAGTCTTTCATCTGAAGTTCCACCATAAGTTATAGCTGAACCATTATATGTTATTTCACCAAGATTACTACCACCATTATAAAATACTTGCATAACTCTTGTTCCTGAACCGTAATCTGCCCTTACCCCAAGAGCAGCCGCATTAGTTGATGTTGGGTCATCAGAAGTAAAATACGCAGCGTATTCAGCATTAGCAACAATAGAATACAATCTTGGCCCGAAAGAAGCAGCTCCAATACCTAAATTTCCAGAGGAATCAATACGCATTCTTTCAGCAAGGCTACCTGCTTCAGGTTTTGTATAAAACATCATATGCCCACCAGAATCATCACTTGAATTGCTATCAGATGTTTCAGTGTAAGACCTAATAGCACATACTAATCTTCCATCAGCATCATTATTTGAACTATCACCATTAGCGGCATTTACCCAATCAACAGCCCCCATAAATGTATCATCAGCATTTGTTGATGTAACAAGTTCTACAACAGCACCATTTGAAGCACCATCTACCGAAATATATTGCTGAGAAGTTCCACTTGTACTTCTTTCACCAGGATTATTGCAATTAATACCAAGACCATATTGAGTTATATAAACGGGGTCTGCATTAGTAGCAATTCCTAATTTTGTTGCAGAACTTAAATCACCTACGCCTGTTCCTATTTTAAATTGGTCACTATCACTATTATCAACGCCCATAACAAATCCATAAGGACTATTTGCCATTTGAAATGCTAATGACGAATCACCTGTACCAAGTTGTCGTATCACAAGCCTTGGTGTGTCAGTTACCGTATCGTTAATTCTTAGCTCAGTTAAATAGCCTGGGCTATCTGTGCCAATACCTAGAGAACCTCCGTTAATATAAGATGAACCATTTCCTCTTAAATTTATTTTAGATGTTCCACCATTATAAACATGAATTGAACCTTCATCGTAATCACCTCCAAATGAAAGTTGTACAAGAGTATCGGTAGAATCTTTTTCTTCAATTTTTAATACATTTGTACTTCCACCTGAATCAGTTTTTAAAACCATAGTATGCGTTGGACTTGCAGTTCCTATACCAACATTTCCAGCAGATGTAATACGCATTCTTTCAGTTAAAGAACCAGCTTCGGGTTTTGTAAATATAGCCAAGTGTCCACCACTATCATCACCACCATTACTATCTGAAGTTTCTGTTAATACGGTAATAGCACTTATTAATTTTCCATCTGCGTCCATATTAGAGCCATCAGCATTTTCAGAATTGCTAAAAAATACTGAGCCAATATGAGTGTCATCGTTATTTGTTCCACTTGATAATTCTAATATACTTCTTGTATTTGCAGTTGAGGTGTGAACATTTAATACAGTAGCATTGCTTATTTGTTGCAACGATGGACTTGCAGTTCCTATACCAAAATTTGCCCCTAAGACTGATATATCACCAGCACCATCAAATTCAATTCTTTCAGCATCGTCTGCTATACCAATAGAAGTATCGTCACCCATTATAATATTAGCACCCATTGTCAAATCTGCTGCCATATTTACTGCACCATCTATATCAACTACATCTAAATTGGTTGTGCCGTCAATGTCTGCATTACCACTAATGTCTAGTGTTACAGCATCGACTTCTCCAGTTACGGTAATTGAATCTACAAAAGCATCTTTCCATCGTACTCCCGTTGCTCCAAGATCTACATCGCTGTCAGATTGTGGTCCAAATATATTGTCACCTAAATAGACTTGTTCAACATTAGCAGCATAAAAATGAATTTCATCTGCTGTTTCAAAATCTATTTTAGTTTGGTCATCTTCACCGAATTTGATATCGGTTGCTAATAAAGAAGTAATTCCTGTTTGCGCAGCATCCAGGTTAAGTGTATTAGTGGATAAGGTAATACCAGTCCCTGCTACTAAAGCAGTTTTAGATATAGCTATTGCAGCTGAAGAATTTACATCTGCATTTACAATTGCTCCGTCAATAATCTGAGCGGAGCTTACTGTTTCGTCTTGTACAGGGCTATTACCTATATAAGCCATTTATGTCTCCTATGTACTTACTGCGTCAACAGTTGAAATCCAAGCATCTATCCCGTTTGCCGTACCGCATTCAGCCAAAAGCCTATCCCCACTCATAAGGATTACTTTTGAACCACCATCGATAAGTTCTAACGAACCTCCAGCGGGAACAGGTGCATCCTTAACTAGGTAGTAATCATCATCACCACCACCATCATTATGCTCAACATATACATCAACCGTCACAGCTGCTGTTGTTATGTTTGCAACACGAATACCTACAATAGCGTCATCACTATTTACTGTTCTTAACACGGTCTCTGAGTTTGAAACTCTTACTCCTGCGCCTTCAAAATCCTGTGCCATTTATTTCTCCTATAATGCTACTGCCATAGCGACAGCAAAGCCTTTAGTTGCAGCTGAGTTTTCAGCCCACTTAACACCACCTGTAGCTGAACTATCTGCTGTTAAAAGATAATCATTTGTACCTACAGCTTTAACCCCCATAGAACCTGTACCAGTACCTACAACCAATCCACCTTTAGCTATTGATGAGATATCTGCCTCTATTCCACCCACCTCATGCTTTAAATAGCCGTCATTCGCCGTAAATGCCGTTATAGTGGTTGGATCGGTACTATTATCGCCTACAACTATAACTCCGTCACCTAGCACCGACATAGCCGTTATTGCGCCCGTTCCACTACCTAATAATATTCCACCATCTGTTAATGTACTAGCTCCTGTACCACCATCAGCTACTGCTAAATCTGTAATACCACTAATCGCACCACCTGTTATGGTCATATTAGCTGATGCCCAAGCTCCTGTTAATGTAGCTGTACTACCATCTCCTGAAATATACTCTCCTCCATCGTTGTCATAAATATATAATTTATCCACAACAACAAGGTCTCCATCTGCTATCTTTAATGCTTGTTGGCCATCGGTACCTGTAATTGTTAAACATTCCTCAGATGCGTCCCAGGTCATATTATCACCGCTCGTACCTGAATAGAATATTACATCTGCACCACTACCATCTGAGCCTACTACAAAACCACTTGTAAATGTTGATGAATCATCTGCTGTTAGAGCCCCGACTCTTAAATCAACATGATCCGTTACGGTCATATTGCCAGCGGTTGTTCCATCCTCTGTAGATGATTGGATAGTTGCAAAAGTATCCGCAGATTCATCCCATATAAATGCCATGTTCTGCGTATTGCTACTTGAGCCATTTCCTCTGGTAAATACAATACCTTGGTCATATGCACTTCCAGTATATCCTTGAGCTAGCTTTATTAAACTATCCTCAACCGTCAGTGTGGCTGTATTCATAGTAACAGTATCACCTGATACAGTAAGGTCACCCGTTACAGTAAGGTTGTCTGCAACCGTTACTTCTGAAGTTCCATGACCTATAGTAATTGCAATACCACTTGTTTCAGTGGCAATCTTTAAAGCTCCTGTAGAATTAGTTATATATGAATTAGAACCATCGTGATATAATTGCATATCATCACCAGTACCAAGTTTAATATTGGCACTATCTGGCATATCAATATGTGTAGTTGGTGAAATTACCCCTGTTACAGCTAAGGTACTGCTCATTGAAACCGCACCTGATAATGTTAGGGCTCCAGCAACGGTCAGTGTAGATCCGTTACTTGACATATATTCACCACCTCTATCGTAGAAGTATAATTTATCTACGATTCTTACATCACCATCTAATACATCTAATGAGGTTTGACCATTGGTTCCTGTAATATTTAAAACTTCTTCTGAGGCATCCCAAGTTAGATTGTCTCCTGCAGTCCCTGAATAAAAGATTACATCTGTTCCGCTTCCATCGCTACCAACTGTGACCGTTCCAGTGACAGCTGCGTTACCCGTTACACTTAAATTATCAGCTACGGTAGTTTCTGATGTGGTGTGTCCAATTGTAACAGGAGCACCACTAACTGTTCCTACCTTAACACCGTGTGAAGTATTACCAGCTGAGATGGTTATACCACCTGCGTCAGATAGTAATTCTATTGAATCAGCACCTGTACCTTGGTCAGATTGTATATAAACTGTTTCACTTGTACCGCCATCTGCAATTAACTTTATAGATTTAGCAAGATTAGCGGTTGATTTTAATTCTACTCCACCAGCGTCAGAGAGAACTTCAATCGATGATGATCCCTCTGTTACGCTAGTCCCTTGGTCGTTAAATATTTGTATACTTGAAGTGGTCCCACCGTCCGCTGTTATATTGACAGCGTTAGCAAGATTTGCAGTTGAGCGAATACCAACTCCACCTGCATCAGATAAAATAGTTACAGACTCAGCCCCTTCTGTTACAGAAGTGCCTTGATCTGAATGTATCTTTATGGTTTCTGATGTTCCAGCATTTGCACGAAGGTATATGGAAGCTGCTTCGTTTACAGTAGAAGTTATATTAATGTTACCCGTAGCATCTATCGCTAGGTCAGTTCCATCACCTTCAATTTTTTGATTTGATGCGTGACCAAATGTTAATCCTACATTCGCTGGTATATTAACATCGTTAGTTGCTGTAAGGGCAATGTCTGCGCCACTGGCAAGTGTTAAGTCTGTACCATCAGACTGAATATATTCTCCACCCTCATCATAGAAATACATTCTACCACGAGTATCTGAGAATCTTACTACTTCATATCCATCATATTGTTGTACTACTAAATCTTTTGAATCATTTTTAATTTGAAAAATAACATCACTGGAAGAATGATGTATACGGAGCATTTCATCCCCATCATCCTCATACGCTATTCCACTACCTGCTGTACCTGCATCTAGTGTAATTCCACCTGCTGATTCTATATTAATAGAATCTATTGCGGTACCATCTGATACGATATCTAAATCACCATCAGCGTTTGATGCTATATATAATCCAGTATCCCTAAAGTATAATTTTGCATCAGAGGTTATTTGCGCAGCGGCACTACTTAAATATAGTACGGTATCTGTGGCTTCTCCGTCAGATACAACTCTTAGCGTTGAATCAACACCGCTATTTGAATTAGATATCTGTAAGAGATCCTTATAGGTACTCGCTATTGTTTTTCCAGTTAATGTAGCCATTTTATCTTAAATCAAAAGTCCTTACAGCTCTTAACCCACCTATCTTATCCCTACGCCTTGTTCCAAATTTAACTAAAGCGTCCCTCCATTGCTTTTCATGTACCATTGCTAAATTCATAGCCGTTGCAGATGCATTAGGGTCAGTAGTTTTGCCTGCCCTATCTATATAAAGTTTTGATTTTACATAATCCACAATATTTGCGTGCATCGCATTATCTATGTCTGGATAATCTGTTAGTTCGTCAACAGTGTTAGGCTCTGCGTAATAATGAATTAAAACTCCATTACTAACAGCTTCATCAATCGCTTTCCAATCTCCTGCCTTAGAATGTACGCTTGAAGAATCTGTTCCTTTTGTTGTAATTATTGCAAGTTTATCACCTACAATAAAATAAGCAACATCATTTTCTGGGTGTTTATGATTACTTGCCATTATGTTATATCCATTTTTAATATTTCATTATCAAGCATTCTTGGAATTTTAATATAATCCCCAGCTGAATCCATAAAATCAACTCTAAATACTTTATTAATATCTACTGAAGAACCTGTGTCTGACAAATCGTACCACATTTGATCTTTAACCGTGGTTGCTTTTGCATACTCTACTTTAGTTCTATAAAGACCCGCTTCTAGTAAAGCGTCATTTATTAAATTATATAAATAATTATCTGGTGCTTCAGGAAAAGTTTGTCTTATCCTGCTTATAATATTTTTTACGGTTAATCTTCTTACAGCCATATTATTCCAAATCTTCCCAGTTAAATTGAATCATAGCATCCCAACTTCCACCACCTAATAATTCCGCAGCTTCATCCCACTCATTCCCCACTAAATCAAAATCAGTTGATGTTGTTAAACCAACTTCTGAAAACGATGTACTAGCTGTAAGCGAAACCTCAGTAAAGGTTGTGCTAGATGTCAGTGTTGTTGTTGTGAATCCCACTATCCTGCCCTAACTATTTGTAAGCCTTTATCGTAGTCGGCTTGTAGTTTAGCTTGTTGTTCTTGATACCATTTATACTCAGCCATAAATTGTTGCATTTCATTAGTTAATGAGCTTAACACTCCACCAGCTAACTCTATATCTTCCGAGTTTTCTAACATATACCTAACTTTTTCATACCCTTGTGAGCTAGCCGATGCTGTTGTAAATGTTCCATCTTGATCCGAGTTTCTTGGTATTTCATCCATCATACTTGCCATTTTATTCTGTAATGTTTTAACAGATGCGTATAGCGGAACTAAATATTCAGCTTCATCGGGAAACCTTGTTATAGAGCTATCACCATAAGCAACAGCTGGATATGCTAATGTTTGCACCGTAGCTCCTGCGCTTGATGGCTCTGGATATATACTTAGGATGTTATTTACTATCCACCACACAGGATCTGATGTTGTACCATATATCATTTCTGCACTATCCTGCGCCCTACCGCTCATAGATGAGGGTATTCTTCTACATGGCTGATTTATGGTTCCATCATCACGCATAACACCTAATATCTCAGACCCACCTAGGGTAAGATATGTTGTGCTGTTATTCAACGCATTTGATGTAGAGTACATTACTTTCTTATCCATTGGTAAAGCGGTAAGTACCTCTTTAGCTCCATCCGTTAAGAACTGAGTTAGTTCTGTTTGGGTTGGGGAACTACTCCCATCAATAGATAAACTTGTTAGCCCTTCTACTTGTGCTTCAAAAGTAGCCATTTAAAGACTAGCCCGTATGTACTATGATTACTGCAACAGTGTATGGTGCCACCATAACAGAACTCATACTTTGAACAGTGTTGTTGGAACTATCCAATGTTTGCCAAAAAGTGTTTATTTTTTCTGCTAAAGTTCCCGTAGAACTACTATCTTGAGTTCCCCCAGGCACTGTTCCGACTATAATTTTAGTAACTGTATTATAATCTGCCATGTTTTCTCCGATTTAACTTATTAAAAATTTTAGGATTTTGAGGGCAGTCCTTTATACGACTGCCCCCCACCAATCCAAAGGTGTGTCATTTCTGACTATTACTGATCAGCAAATGTTACGCCAGTATCAGTTGCTGAAACAACGGTGCCATTAACATACCAATTAACACCATCACAGACCATCATTACATGAGTTCCTGCGATTGGAGTTAGTACACCCATCTTTGAGTTACTGTCACCATCACTATCTACAACTGCTGTATCATCACCACCTGCATCGGTGTCATGTTGAACAAGACCTCCGATGAAAAAGTTAGTGTCAGACCCAGTATCAAATGTCCAATCTTGTGCATCAGCTGCTGTACCACCGTACCAAAATTCGTAATAAAGTCCATCTTCTTCAGACGGCATTGTAATTGTACAATCCGCTGTCAAATTTGGCATTATGTGAATTTTGCCACTATTATCTTTCGATAAGGTAACGGCTGCTGCATCTTGAACAGATACTACGCCTTTAGATACACCACCATAACTTCCACTGTTAGGTTCTAATCCAGTTGATCTCATAACTTACCTCTAATTACCTTCTAGGTTATAGAGAGCATGGGATTCTGGTAAAGAAACTTCAAGACCCGCTTCAGTAAGAATCATGTCCTTACGAAGGTCTTCGTCAGCATTCTGAACATTCGTTTCGATTTGTGTGTCACGATTAACACCATTTCCAACTAGTGGACGATAAGAAACTTTGCCCATATCGACAATCGCCATGAAACCACTTGCGATACCACGGAAAAGTGGTTCCTTCACAATGTGAAGATCGCCATGAATTGTTTCAAGGTTCATTACCTTATGACCAAAAGCACCTTCTCGTTGCTCCATAGGAGCATTTAGTTGGATTTGAGTGCTAGCTGTAGACACATCAAGAAATCCGCCATCACCAACTTTATTAAGCTGAGAGATAACAGGAAGACTTGCTAAACATAACTTTTCAGAAGAGCCGCCACGAGCAGGATCAAAGATCACTTCAAGATCGCTTAGGAATCTGTCGTAAGTGAGCTCTGCCGTTGTCGATGTACGATAATATGGTGCTCCAGAACTGTAGGAAAACGCTGAATCATCAGCGGTTGGATTTGCATTTTTTACAATGTGTCCAACTATTCCTTCAGTATACTGAATACCTGATACACGAGCACGCTGCCCAAATAGCATTGCACGCTCGATATCCACTTTATGTTCACGAAGTTTAAGAGCCCAAATTCTATCCCACTCATTAGCGTATCCACGGTAACGAGTTGCGATAGATGTATTCGACATTTCTGCTGCGGTCTTAAAGATTTGAGTATAACCGAAGTCATCTTCAATATCGTTTGACCATGCGTCTGGTGACCCTGTTCCCTCTGCAAATGCGGTACCAATTACTTGGCACTCATCATTATCAGCAAGAACATTGTAACCACTAACATTAGAGTTTGATACATCAATAATCATACCAGTAAACGAAGAGTCTGAACCATTATCAGTTACAGCACTGTTCACTCTTACGAGTGTTTGTGCATAGCCAGCATTACTGTCGACTGTTTTAACTGCAATAACCATTCCCTTTGTTAACCAATCAACACTAGTTGAACCAGTGTCTACGGTAAATGAGTACGATGTGCCAGCGCTAACTGCTGAACCACCATTTACAGCACCATCAAGATAGAAACTTCTTGTTGTCCAGTCAATCTTAGAACGATTTTCTAAGAAACGGAAAACAGGATCATCTGTTGATGCTTTCGCTACTCTCGAAAGATAAACGAAAAATGGAGATTCTTCAGGTGAGAGTTCTGCAACCCGATCAGAAAAGTCGTATAACCTTCTTAAATCAGGTGCTTGTCCCACACCAGCACTGGTGGCTGCGGATGTAATATCGCTAGATTTTTTTACTCCGACTGTATAAGCCATTTATATGCCTCCTTATTTGGAAAATAACCTTGTGTTATCCAAGTCTGCCCATTTTCGATGCACTCAATACTTTATCAAACGCCTTATTGTCATCGCTGACAGTTTCCGCTGTTTGGCCCTGCAATACCCCCGCTGAAGGTGGTACCTTTTGCGTTGCCTTTACAGCATCAATAGATGTTTGACCTTGTACTGGTGAACTATTGACATCTTGCCATAACTTCACAAGGTTTCCTAATCCTACTGCTTCTTTTGGTTGTGCCGACCATTCTAAAAAATGATTGACTTGTTCGTCATTCATATTGTGCTTAGACTTCAACTCGTTCACAGTAGTGTTTAGAAATTGTCTTTGTTGCGCTTGAGCCTCTCGCTGTGCAAATTCACCCCGAATTTGATTTACAGCAGACCCTACGGTCTCCTGCTCTTTCTTTACTCGATGTTTGTAAGACGGCGATTCTGGCTTATAATACGCATCCCAAGGGTTAAAGTCGTTCTCATCCAGTTGAGCTTTTTGCTCTGATCCACCATCAGGATTTACGATTTTATCTTGAAGCACCTGAACTAAATCGGGACGACTTTCGAGAAGATCACCTATTGGTTCCAATTTTTTCAATCTACCGACCTCTGATTGAGACCTATCGTACATTGATTGAAACTTCTTAGTTTCACCTTCCCAGTCTGTTCCCATATCTGGCGCAGCTTCAACAACCTCTCCCATTTCTGGTGTAGATTCTTGATATGCTTCCTGTCCTGTTGATGTATCCTGTTCTACGACAGTATCTTTTATTAACTGAGATTCATTTGACATTATTACTTAAACTCCTTTAAGATATCTCTAGGCTTTTAGAGCTTGACTAAGACGATCTGCTTCACGCCGTAATCTCTCTGCTTCGAGCTTTACCTTATTTTGCATTTTGTTGGATTCAACCCTTCTATCTGCTTTAGCATCTGCAACGACATCATTAAGCTTAGTCTTAGTTTTTTCAACTTCAACACGCTTTCTGTCGCTTACAGATTCTCTTCTAGCAGTTTGCAAGTCCCCTTGCAAATCTTTTACCTGACCTTGTAGTCCTTGTATTTGTTGCATTAATTGTTGCTTTTCATCCATTCTGGCTAATATCCCTTCTTTATCAAAGATTTCTGGATTTTTCTTCAGAACTTCAATTCTATCAACAAGTCCTAACTGGTACGCTTCAAGGTATACCCCCAGCTCTGCCCATTTACTTGTAGGCAATGTAGAACCAGGTTCAATTCTTATATCGTGTTGGTCAAGCTTATATCTATCTTTTGCTATATCTAAGATAGGTCCTGTCTTATCATCATATAAGTTGACCGTAGCTTCATTTAAATTATTGTTTGGTTGAGCTATTCTAAACATTTTTTGGAATGTATAATGACCTTTTGAGTAATTATACAATACTCTTCCTAGTTTGTTTATACTAAACTCTATATCTCTTAATTTTGATTTTGGTCTTTCTTGACCAAGAGCCATCATTCTTTCTGTGCCCCTTACAGTTTCTGGTGCTTTTTCCGCAAAACCATGCATCATTTCAGGCAAGCCAAATATAAAATCTATATAAAATTCACATTGTTGGATTAATTTATAAAACTCACCTGCAAGTGGTTGTGGGGCTGGGAAGTGTGGCTCTCCTTGAGAAGAGTCTACTTCTATAACTGCATTAGGGTTAGCCCAATCTTTTTCTAATTGATTTAAATCTTCTACACTTCCTAATGGTACTAATAACTTTAAACCCGCTGATGCCTGTGCGTGTGATAGTGCAAGCGACCATACTTTATTTAAAAGCCTTTGCATTGGTCTTGCTCTAGATACATCTGATTTTGGATACGGGCTTTCTGTCCAAATATTAGGCATTGGAACTATTGGATATATATCTGTATTTAAAACAGATTCATATAAAACAATTTCTCCTAAAGTTGCACAAACCTTCACTCTGTTTTGAGGAACTTCTACTATTTGGACCACTCCATTTTCAATAATCTCTGTATTTTCTTCCATATAACGCTGAATATCAACTTCATCAAATACAAATTCTTCTCCAGTTCCTGTATTTAATACTCTATAAAAAGGAACTTTTGTTTTATAATATCTCTCTAGTATTTGATATTTTTTAAATTCAAATTGATCTAAATGTTGTGTTTCCGCAGGCGTGTACACAGACATTGAATTTTTGTTTTGGGTATTGGGATAGTCTTCTTCTCTATATGCTGAAACTTTATCTATTAAAGGTTTTATTTCTTCACCTGTTTCTGGGTCTTCGGTTATATTAAGTTCGGGATATAGGGCGACAACCTGCTCCCCAGTTAATATAGTAGACAATAAGATGCTCTCTGCATCCCCAAACCATCTATCTCTAGATGATGGTGGGACATACACCCTAAACGGATTAACATTTGTGAACTTGACATCGCCCCTCCCAAAATCTGCTTCTGTATCAATATAGACATATAGATACCCTAAGCCCGATATAGCATAATCATGAATTGCTTGTTTCATATGGGCATCACCGCCTGAGATATCCCAAATGTATCCAAGTATAGTTCTCCACACACTTGATATTTTTACATCTGAATCTTCTCTTGGGGTAATAGTAAATGTTGGAGGTCTAGATGTCAGGGTAGCTTTTAATTTTTCTACCGCTGGTGAAATTCTATCCATAGGGACATCTGCTTGATTGCGAGTCTTTAATTCATCAGATTCTTCTGCGCTAAAGTGATTTCCTAAATAAAAATCTACATCTTTTCTAGCTTCAGCGTCCCAATCTGCTCTAGCATCACGCCATCTTCTATATAAATCTTGATTATGTTCTGCTCTTGGATCTGTTTCCATTTATGATTCCATGGCCATTTGTGCTTTTCTAGTTAATTCTTCCATTTGGTCATTAGTTACAACATTAACTTCATCTTTATCAACTTCATAAGGGTCGACTAAACCTGCCTTAACTAAAGCATCATACGCTGTCCATTGTTGTCTTGGTTTTTCGTTTGGTGTCATATACCTAAAAGAATCAGGGCCGTATTTCATATATGCTTTATGCTCATATGGGTCTAATCCTAGTTGATTTGCTGGTGCTTGATAATAAGCTTGTTCTCCCATAGGCATTGGTGGCTCTTCTAACATCATAGGTTCTCTACCAGTCATTGGTGGTTCTACGGGTCCACCTTGCTGATATTTTTTTGCATAACCTCCACCCATCATACCTCGTGGCTCTTGTATTTTTTTTAACATCTCTAGTTGCTCTGGGGTTGTTCTAGGGTTTATATTACTAGGAATAATATTATCTGGTCCAATTGCTCTTGTTGCGTCTTGTTCTGCTCGTTGCATTTCTTGCATTCTAATTAATGCAGCCAAAGCTTTTAATCCATCAGCTTCTTGTGATTTTTCACCAAATACTGACATAAGTTCATCGTTGTGCATAACTTCTCCTCCTTCGTTATATCCAAGTCTTATTTTACTTTCCCCACCTTTTCTTTCTCTAGTTAGTGGAAGTCCTAGATTTAAAACTTTTCCTATTACGGATTCTGGATCTAAACCTTTTTCTGCTGCTTTATCAGCTATTTTTTCTAGAATAGGTAACGAACCAAGACTAACTTGTTCTTTTGATTCAACTGTTCTTTCGTTTCCATCGCCAGATTCTGTTACTTCGAACCGAGGACTATAAACATCTCTTTGGTATTCTCCTGAACCAGAATAAGCATCTTCGCTACCCGCAATTAAATCACCTCTTTGATATTCACGGGAGGCTTGTTTATAAAAATCACTTGGGTCATCTAAACTTTGTTCAAGTAAATTATATATAAGATCTGACGAGCTATCATTGTCTCTCATATATAAATCACTTGCAATCTTAACTTCTCCACCTTCTTGAAATTTTTGTTTTTCTTTTGGATAGTTTTTTTCGGCGTTTTCTATAAGTGTATCAAACATACTTTCAAATTTCCTATCTTCTTGTTTCTTTTTAAGGTATTCACTCATATTGTCCATAGAAACTTTGTCGTCAAATTCTGAAGCCATCTTAGCATTTATAATATCTTGTAATATAGGGTACATAGTAGACTTAGATGTTCCCAGCTTTTGCCCTTCAGCATCTAAAAATTTTAGTGAGTAATTTGCTGGGCTACTATACGCTAATGTATCTATAGTAAAACCCTCTGGAAGACTAAATTTTCTAGCATAACCTTCTTTAGAACGCCCACCCTCTGGGGTATAATCTGCTAGGTTTAGCGTAATCCCCTGCTTTTCTCCGTATAACTTTGCCAAATCAGCAATCTGCTCAAATCCTACTTCTCCACCTTCTTGCATAGCAACAGGTGATTTTGCGTTTTCAAGCAATGCGGAATTGCTTAAACGGTCAATATTGTTGAGCATATGTAATTTTTCAGATCCAATTTGTTCTGCTGCGTCTTTGCGTATAACAAACTCACCAGGTGTGAGCATAGCAGGAACTGTGTCAGTGTTTCTTTGCATTATTCTTTTATTTCAAAGTGTACTAAATCGTCAAATTTATTATCTTTGGTTTGGGTGTCCATGTCCCAGTCACCGCCCCATCTTATATTAAGTCCCATTTTTTTAGCAACCCCAAGAACATACCCACCAAAATAGTGAAACCTATCCCGATCTGTCCAATCCACAGGGTAAGGTGCAACATCCACAGCGATACTCGGCATTTTATTATGCTTTCCTTTTGGAAATTTAAGCTTACTGTTGCCTTTTCTGTATGCTTCGTTTTGTTTTTCCTTGCCACGATGACCTTCTATAACAGTACAATCAAAACCCTTGACAACTTCTTTAAAAAGGTTTTGCAACCTGTCATCACAGGTGTTTAATCGTGATTTACTTCTTGATCCGAATCTTGGCATTTTAATATAAACCTGTATAACTTATCATTATTAACGAACAATGCAAACTTTATTTATTAAATTTTTGCACCAGTTAACCAATTGTAAACTTTGGTAGTTGGACGCTTGATTCTTTCTTCAATTGACTCTTCATAATCTTCTACATCCATTTTTTTGCTTTTTGGTGCCCTTGCAAAATAATCCGCATAATACAATCCATCCATAAGGTCATCGTTTCTAGGTTTGGGATGTTCAAATATCTCGTCTACTAACTCTGTCATTTCTTCTCTAATGTATAATTTTTTACTATTAATGATTGGTCCAAGGGTTGTTTCTAGTCTATCTTGCTTTTTTATACCTGGGGGTGGCTTTACGCCTTTAAATACACCAGGCATTAACCTTCTTTCTTTAGCAGATAACCTGGTTACCATATCCCTGACCATTTCCTGAGCTGCTACTGTTTCAATGGTTACTCGCCTTACTGGATGATATTTCTTTGTCATCTCTATAATTTTAGCTGGGACATCAAAAGTAGGTATTCTTTCTCTAAAATATTCTAATACATAGCGATTATTGTTGGAATCAATGGCCATAACCATAATAACTTGATAATCTGATGTTTCAGATGCGGTAGCTGCAAGGTCTACTCCGATATAAACATTGACTGGTATAGCATGATCTTTGTCTGCAAGGTATGCAAATTTGTTTTCTGACTTGAATTGATAAGCGTGATTCTGTATTCTATCTACTTTAAATGCTGCTGCGCCTGCATCACGGGCATCGTTCATATATTCTTGAGCAAATTTGTTTACAAGCCCAGCTTCTATAAACTCTTTTTTCTTTTTTTTCAGTTTGGCAAGTGGAAACTGCTCAGACCATATCGGTTTTTCATCTTCAATAGCCCGTTTAAATATAAGATCCCATGAATAAGTACCACCTTCTTTTTTTGCTTTCTTAAATCCATCCCAAGTCATTTGTAAAAAACTATCAAAATGCACAATTGTACCTGCAAGCCATATCCAACCTTCTCTACCAGGGCTTTCTTCTAGTGCAGGATACACTGTTGATACTACCCATTTCTTAATTTCGGATCTTCTTTCAGGTGTTTTTGTATTTAATTCTGATTCAAAGTCGTCTAAAATAATTCCTGTATAGCGTACATCTACCTCTGCACGACCCCTCAGCCTTTGATTGGTACCTTTTGCTATAATCCTATCACCTCTTGCTGTGACTAAATCTTTTTCTGTCCACCTTTTACCCACAATACCACCATCCATATTGCCAAAATAATACTTAATCATTTTATTATCTTCAAAATGTTGACGAATGTACTTGATATGGTCGATTGCTTGAGTTTGTTCTTCCGATATCCAAGCAAAGAAATGCTGCTCATCTTTTTGTGAAAAGCATAATTTGTGCACAATTGCTGTTTTTGAAAGAATTGACTTACCAAAACCCCTAGGAAGTATCATACACATACGATTACCAGGCTTAGTATTGATTAATTTCTTTCCTACGGTATAATGAAACTTTGGAGATTTGCTCTTATTTAAGAAATCTTTAGGTAAAAAGGCTTTTCCAAAGAAAACAAGGTCGGTATAAGATTTGCGTAATACCTCATCTCGCTCTGCCATAACCGAAGGAGGTGGGGTTATATTAAAATCAGCTTCTTTCATATATCCTTCTAGTCACTATAACTCCTATTATTGCTAAACATACATAAACTATGTATTTAGAATTTGGGTTGTCTTTCATTTCCCAAGCAATAATAAAGCATAAAACAAGTTTTAAACCTTTTAAAATATATTCCCACATTAGTATTCACTTAGTTGAAAGCGAATAATGTAGTTATTGTTTCCCCATTTTTGAAGTTTTGGATAACTCCAACAGTATTTCTTCTTTAATTTTATGTACACTTTGGACAAATCTTTTTTTCTTTTCCGTATTTGGGAAAATCTTTATAATAAGTAACCTTGCCCATATCAGCATAATCCTTATAATATTTAGTGTCGTAACAAAGATTGCATACAGGACATAACCTAATCGCTTTATCAGTTGTCCTTCCATCTAAAGTTGTTTGATCTGAGGGCTCGATTCGTGATTTAACACCACTAACCGTCTCCAATATCGTTTTTTTCTTCAAGTGCTGGCCTCGTAAATGCTTCTAGTTCTTGCTTGGTAAAGCCACGGATCTCTTTTTGCATCAATCCAATCGTCTGTGTTTTCTCTTTAGGCATCATTCCACGCATTTCTGCGGCTAATTTGATATAATTAAACTTTACTGAACCTTTTTCTGCTAATATACTATCATGCATTTCTTCAAGTAGCATATCTTCAGTGATGTTCAGTTGGTCCATTTTGTCTGCTAATTTCTCGTTTATCACTTTTTTAATCCTTTTTTGTTTTAAAAGCCATGCGGAACGCTCTTTCGCATAGGCAAAGTTGTTCGTTTTGTATAAATGCATATAGGCTACCTCTTTAGGAACATTACCAAAAATGAGGTTTACGAACAAAATCTCCATTTCGGTAGGTACTTCCCTGTCTTTATGGTCCCAAGGATCCTTTTTAGAAAAGGTATATATGTTTTTGTGTGGTTCACCAGAGATAGGATTGTTGCCTTTGTAGGGTCTAAACTGTCCTAAGATAGTGCGAATATACGGTGATTTGCCGATAGTGCCTGTTTTCAGCACCTGACTCATTACACCATTCTGAGCTTCAACCCAGTCTCCCTCTTGTGCGGCTCCCGCATCCGAAATTTTTGCGGTTTTGTGCCTTTTTAATAATTCTTGCTTGTTTTCATAGGCGTAATGCGTTACACCTTTTACTTTTCTTTGGAATATAGGGTCAGCACACCCAACCTGGTCATTGTAATGACCTAACTTTAAATCCCTCCGACTGACCCTAGTTTCCATTGACTTCGTTTCCCCATACGAAACATCTCCCTTTTTGAATTTCAATTGTCTCGACTTGGAAGTTTCCATTACTAAACCAGGTAATAATGCCAAATGCATGATTCCAGTTATGTAATCGACCCCTTAGCCATTTGTTTTTTTCGGCAGACATATCCTTAAGACAGCCCATAGACCAAGCACCAATAGTGCCGCTATCGAGCTTAGTAAGAGAATGGCGCTGTATGTCATGAGTATGACCATAAACGATATTACTGCCGTAAGCCTCAAGATGCTTTTTTGCATGATATGTCGTAGCGTATGCCCCATGTATAAAATTTAATTTACCAAGCTTTAATGGTTTGTTATAATTATAGAACTTATAACCTCTCTCCTTCATTTTACAGCTTTTTTCGAAAGATACATAGTCCATATAGGGGTATTTTTCAACAAAACGATTGGTCCAATCGTCATGATTACCTTCTAGCATATATTTAGTCTCGCAACCCACTTTAGCTAGAGCGTCATCAAAAAGGTCAATACCAGCGTTTACTTCGTCAATTTCCTTTTCAATCAATGGAATTTGGTATTCCAGAGGTGGCTGCTTCTTATCACGCCATTTCCAAGCAGAAACTGAGTCCCATTCGCCTACATCCCCTAAATTTATAAAGGTATCAGGCTTTACGATCTCAATTGCTTGCAAAGCGCAGTTAACAGCAGGTTCATCATGAATAGGAAAGTGCTGATCTGGTATAACTATTGCTACTTTAGGCTTCGGCCTCATATGGTATGTGGAATTCGTTAATAAAAACTTCTATGTCTACTCGTCTAATTAACGATAATAGTTCGTCTAACACCGCTGGATCTCCGCTATTCTCAAAAAGAAACGCTTTTCTTTTAATTTCTAAAAATGCTTCGTCAAGACTTTGGTTTGCCTGTGGATGACTTTCCACCATTTTTATCCTGTTTGACATTATTTGGTTCGTTTTCCCCATCTTCTAATGATTTTGATGGTAATTGTGTCTTTAATTTAGACTCATACACACCCCTAGTTACTTCCAAAAAGTGTGCTTTTTTCTTAAAATTATTGATTTTGCCGCTTAGTTCAGATATTGCAGCAATACTTGATTGTGCATCTGGGCTTAAACTAGCGTAATCATATGATCTACCATCAATTTCAATCTTTTCAATTGGTTGGCTTGGCATTTATTGTCTCCATTTTGGTTGTGTTAAGTTAAAACTAAAAAATCTTATGAATCAATAGTCTTTTTTTTATTATAATTAAGGATTTATGAAACCTATATACTATATATATATAATATAGTGTATATATATAAATATACAATAATAATATTATATATAATTTTTACATATATACTTTCTTTTTCTTTCTTTTATGTTACTTTTCTTTCTTTTTCTTTATTTTATGCAAAAATAGGGACTTTTCCACAAATTATCCACATAGTTTAAACAAGTTATCCACAATTGATAAAAAATAGAGTAGTGGTCTTGATCGCTAAATCCTTGTAAGTTGCGTAATATCAAGATTAAAGGCTGAAGGTAGGCTCAAATTTTCCCAAAAAAAATTTTACAAAAAATTATGGGATTATGTTTATCTCTCTTTTATTTATTGGGGGGCTGGGTCAAAATTGAAATTAGGAATTCAAAAAGGGGTTGAGTTTTCGGATGTGTTTTCGCCTTAGATTTTAAGGTATCTAAGCTCAAACACCTAAAAAAATTAAATAATCCTGGATTATACCTAAAATGTTTAAGTGTCCAGGAATGTGGGGCGTGTGAGTATGTGAGGGGAAAGCTGTGAGGCTGTGCGAATATGTACAATTAAAGCCCCTATTATATAGGGCAAATTCATACAACAATACCACACACAAAAAAGGGATTGACTATTAATATATTTATATATATATTGTATTAATCAATAATTAATAATGAGGTAAACATTATGGATATAACATACACTATAACACAGACTATGCGACCAAATGGAGCGCTTATTAAAATGGAAGCATGGGAAAGCAATGAGGAAACACATTACATTGTAACTAATTCTAAAAACTTTGATACAAGGTACTATTATACTTATAGCGAAGCCGTTGAACATTATAATGATCAAGTAATAAAAGAAAACAAGGAAGGTAAACAATGAATAAATCAATTAAATTAAGCAAATTAAATGATCGATTCAATAAAGTGGCATTTAGAATTGAGGCGATTGAGGATTGTATAAGTAATTGTATTGATCTAAATAAAAGCACTTTAAGTTATGAAAATAAACTTTATGACTTGGAGTTAAAACAATATGAAATACAGCTTAAAATTGAAAATCTAGGGGGTATATAATGGGTAAACTATTAAGTGATCCCTTAACCAATTACAAGGCAAAAAAGAATAAACAACTCCAAGTTGATACCTATTTTTTAAGCCTTGCACAATCGGATTTAAGCGGGTACAATGTTTGTCCTATGGCAAATAAAATAAGATCAAAAGAGAATAACCCGAATAAATCAAATTGTTCTGCTGTGTGTGTTGGTAGTAATGGCAATGCGCAAGTATTTCCTAAAGTAATGCAAGCTAGAATAAAAAAGACTAAGCGTTTTTTTGAGGATCGTCAAAACTTCATGAATGAATTAGTTACAGAAATTGCAAAGGCTGTAATACGAAGTAATAACAAGGGAATTAAGCCAACATTTAGGTTAAATAGTTATTCAGACATTCATTGGGAAAATATTAAAATAAATAAGTTTGGCAATAATACAATTTATGAATTATTCCCTGATATTCAATTTTATGATTATACCAAACTAGAAAATAGAATAACGCCCCCAAATTACCATTTAACATATTCACACTGGGGTAAGTGGAATGCAACAAATAAAGCCATTAATAACAAAGTAAATGTGGCAATGGTATTTAATAAAAATGATCAACTGCCCGAAAAATATAACGGGTTAAAAGTAGTTGACGGCGACAAAAATGACCTCAGAACGCCCGAAAATGATGGCAAGGGGGTTATTGTTGGCTTGTTAGCTAAAATGAGCAAACAAGCCATGAATAACGAACTTAAAAAGGATATTTCTTTTATAGTTAATGGTTAAAATACAGCTTAAGCCTTGAATGGTTATTTAAATGAGGTTCGATTCCTCGCAAGGCTCCAATTAAATAAGGGATAAGTAAATATGAAAAAATACTATAAAACACTAGCGCAAGCTAAAAAAGCTATTAAATTTTTTGAAAGTGGCTATAATATTTATGATTTAGGCAAACATAGAAAGATAAAAAGGTTTTTTATAGGCACTCATTTTGATTGGTTAAATTTATAAATATAAATAAAAGGAATAATAAAATGGACAAATTCAAACTATTTCAAGAGTTTATAACACTAATATTTATTATTAGTGTTTGGCTATTTATGATGATATTTTTTAACTTGTAATAAAATAGGAAGGTAGGCAAAAAATGAACATATTTCTTTTAGATGATACGATCGACTTTTTAATGGATCAAATCGATTATTTAGAACATATCGAAGAAATTGAACGCTTAAAAATGGAATCAAATACAATAAAAGCTGGACTTGGATTGATTGATTTACATATAGGAAATATAATTTCTAAGGATATTGTTTGGGATAATATCAATAATTATAATTATAAAGCGTGAAGGTAGGCAAAAAATGAATAAAGCCGAACAAACTAAAAATGAATATCTTAAAAGTATTTATTCACTAATTCAAACAGAGTTAAAACAAATGGTAAAACAAGCTGAAAGTAAGCCATATACTACCCAAAATAATTATGGCGAATATATGAAGCTATTGACCACGCTAACGGGTCAACTAGGACTAGATAATTCATCGCAATTATTAGTTATGGCTGGTGGTAATAAACAGGGTATTTTAGACGCTAAAAAAATATTGAAAGCGTGAAGGTAAGCAATGATAAATAAATTAAATAAAACTATCGACAAGATACATAAAATTAGTATTGAGATCGATGCAATTAAAAATGGTGCTGTAACCGATACTCAGACAGGTGAAATTGTAAGGGATAAGGACGGCAAAATATTATATTATAACAATAAAAAAGGAAGGTAAACATGAGTAAACAAACAGACAAAGTAACAAAAAAAGAACATGGTAATTATAATCACTTGTGCCGTATACCAAATACAAAAGAGAATATGGACATGATCAAGGCTTTAAGAAAGTTTATGAAATCGTCCGAATCTCGATGGCAATTGGTTTTGCGAGGTAGACATCCAATCGAAGGCAAAAACTACGGATATGGTGGCAGTTTGGCTCTTAAATATGCTAAATCTGTTTCTATATATGTCGAACCAAGAAAATCCGTTAAAGATGCTATGGCTAGACAACAGCATAAAAAATGGCAAAAAGAATGGCGAAATAGAAATACCTTAATCGAGGTATTCCAAATACTAAACACTTGGAATTATAAAAATGCGAACGACTAGAGTATTTAGTATGTTTTCTGGTATTGGTGGCTTTGAATTAGGCTTATCAATGTCGGGAAAAGATGTAAGACTTGTCGGCTTCTCTGAGGTCGACAAGTATGCAATTGAGATATTTGAAAAACAATTTAAAGGAATAAAAAACTATGGTAACGCAACAACTATCGATGAAACTAAACTCCCAAACTTCGACTTGCTCGTTGGGGGATTTCCTTGCCAAGCATTCAGCGTGGCTGGAAAACAGCGAGGATTTGACGACACGAGAGGTACACTCTTTTTTGATGTCGCAAGGATTCTCAAGCACAAAAAACCCAAACATTTTATACTCGAAAATGTTAAAGGTTTACTTTCTCATGACAATGGAAGAACTATGCAGACAATCCTTGGGGTTCTCTCCGACTTGGGGTATGAGTATCAATGGGAAGTACTTAATAGTAAGAACTTCGGAGTCCCACAGAATAGGGAAAGAGTGTATATTGTCGGACATCTTAGAGGATCAAGTCGACCAGAAATATTTCCTATCACAAAAATCAACCCAGAAAATAATAGACTCAACAAGCCTAAGGAAATAACCAAAGATATGTCGATGGCATATCGAGTTTATGATACAGATGGAATATCAACTACTTTACGAGCCGTAGGTGGTGGTGTAGGCGCAAAAACAGGATTGTATCAAGTGGGTATAATTAAAAATAGAGGTAAAATTACAGATAGGAATAAATCAACTTGTCTTGATGCTAATTATTATAAAGGATTGGATAATCACGGAGCAAGAACAGGTGTAGAAATTCGAGCCTGTTTGACTCCAGACAGATTAAAGAAAAGGCAGAACGGCAGAAGGTTCAAAGATAATGAAGAGCCTATGTTTACTTTAACAAAGCAAGACAAACACGGAGTTTTGATCAATTCTCAGATCCGTAGGTTAACTCCGACTGAATGTGAGAGACTGCAAGGATTTCCAGATGGGTGGACAGAGGGCATATCAGATACACAAAGATATAAATGTCTAGGCAATGCAGTTACCACAAATGTGGTGTGTGAAATAGCAAAAAGATTAATTAAATAATAGAGGAGAAATAGGGGTATACTTACCCCTGCAGCAATGCGAGAAAGTCGATTTAAGGGGCAAATTTGGGAGCCATTTTTTTAGATTTGCCCTTAAAATATGTTTTTTTAAATAAAAGGAGAAAAGAAAATGGCTAAAATGAAACGACACTATGAAGAGTTAAGAGAGCTTAACAATTGGGACGAGGCAGATAAATACTATGGTGGTGTTAAGAAAGAATATGAGGAAAGAATAAAACTACTTCGTTTACCAATAATAAAAGTTGTAGAAGCTTTAGAATCAGAAGTGCAGAGCATTTATGATGTGATAGGCGATCTTCAAAAAGGAAAAGTAACAGCAGATGATATTCCAAAGTGTTATAGGGATATTGTTAAAGATTATCTAGAAATAGGAAGTGAGGTAGAGTGATGAGTAAAACATATAATCAACAAAAGGATGAAATAATGAGTGAATGGTTTGAGCGTTTAACAAAAAAACAGCTATTAGATAAAACTAAATTTATAATTCAGCCTATTTACTCTTATGAAAATGAAGATGGTAGTAAGGTATATGATGTTGAAGAAATGCAAAGGGAATTTGATTACACATTAGAACGGCTAGAAAGTGAGGTGGAGCGATGTGCGGTTGTAATGAAAAAACTTTAATAAGAAAATTTAACAATAAACAAAGCTATTATTGGAGAGGTGTGATGAAGATTGAAGAAGATAGAACCGAAGTGTGTATTTATTGTGGAAGTGATAAGCCTAAACAAGAAGAAAAAGTAAAAGAAAGTGAGGTAGAGTAATAAATAGTATCATATAAGTAAAATTATACTTAAATTATAAAAAAGAAAAGAGGTTACACATGGAAGAAAAATCCATTTCGATCAATCGGACCAAAGTTGCACAACTACTTGCCAATACAGGTGGAAAGATATTTTCTGCCGCATTTAAGAAAAAAGATGGATCCTACAGGGAATTGAACGGCAGAACAGGTGTAGCTAAACACAGGCGAACAAAAGATAAAAAGTCGTTTGCACACAATGTAAACAATCCGTATTTTATAGTATTCGACTTACAAAAAGGAGAGTACAGGGTTATAAACCTGGAAACTCTTTATTGGGTACGGCACGAGGGCATAAAATACATTGTAAGTGATGGATTAAAGAATTAATTTGTCTGTTCGTCCTCTAAACGAGTGGGGGTTGCAATTTGTAACCCCTGCTTTTCTTGTTATGAAAACCAAGAATATTATATATAGCATTATTGCAAAAGAATTTAAAAAGGTGGAAGATAAAGCCTTTCAAAAAAGAAGTACGCTTGTCAATTTTACTAGTGCAATCAAAAATAAAATAGAAAAGAAAATAGGAGATTACAATGCATCAAAACCTCGACCCAAATATTATGCAAACCAAAACAATGGGGAAAATTGTCAATACTCTAAAAAAAGTAAGGAAAGTATTACGAGTTGCAGACAATAAAGAGCTTAAAGATGAAGTCAACTTTATTATAAAGACACACGAAAAGAATATTAATAGGGTTAAAAAAAATAAAAGGTCAGAAATCTTATCTGATAATAGTTTTACAGGGGTATATAAGGTAAACTTATGAATTGCCCTAATTGTAATACCAAGCATATCCAAGCCTGTACTATCACAACCAAAGATGAACTAGGATTTATTCAAGAGCCATTCTGCTATTGTTCAAAGTGTGATGTCGATGTAACAGAAGAGATTGTCGATAAGTGGGTCGAAGATCACACGGAGAAAGTAGAGCAAGATGAACATAATTGATGTGTACGATAAGTACATTGATGATAAAAGAAAACAAAACGAAGAAGTAAGATACAAGGAACACAAGGAATGGTTTCACGCTAGTGGCTGTGGTACTTGTGTAAGAAAACACTATTTTGCCAATGTAGATAATGTACCCAGAGCTCCAAAAAGTAAAGATACGCTTCGCCTCTTTCGATTAGGCGATATTGTACATAATGACATTCAAGCGGCGGTGTCAGAATATGCAGAAAAAAACGATATTAAAGTCTATATTGAAAAGGAAATCCGTATTCCAGGATTGAATGTGAGGGGCTTTTTAGATTTAGTAGTCGCAGATGATAATGCTCTGTATGATATTAAAACTTGCAACACCAAAAAATATAAAATTACATTTAGTGGTAAGCTCAATCAATTTAATGAGCCAACTAATTATTATATGCAACTTGGTACATATGGCCATTGGTATGAACAGGAAACAGGAACACCTTTAGATAAATTAGCACTTGTATATTACAATAAAGATACATCGGAGATGCAAGAATTTGAAGTACCAAGAAGTTATATTCAAAGAGCAGTAAGATATTGGGAGCGTGTTAAAAAAGACTTTGCTGAGGGATTACCTAAAGTTAGGCTTGGCTATGCACCTGTTAAAAAATGGGAATGCAATATAAAGTATTGTGATTTTTATACAATTTGTGGTGGTGGGCTAAATAATGAGTAAAAAAACCACCAATCAAAGAGTAATGGATCTAATAAAAGAGCGATTAGAGGTGGGTCAAGAGAGATATAATGGTGATATTCCATTGACTGGCACTAAAAATAGAGACAATTTAAATGAATCACTTGAAGAAGCACTTGACCTGTCGATATATTTAGCGGCGGAAATTATATCTATCCTCGACAAAAGAAAATAAAAATGATAGTAATTACCAAAAAAAATGATGATGAATCTTGTGCGCTAGAGCCGTGTAGTGCACCATGTTTGTATAAATTTACCGATATTAAGATCAAAAAATCTAAAAAGAAAAGAAAGATTAAACATATTACTTTAGGTTATGCCTGTGTTGACCATGTAGATAAGGTTGGTAAGATGCTAGGTAGGTTTAAAGATGATTAGAAATAGTTATATAAAAATTAAAGATGAGTATATAAATCTAGATAGAGTATCCTTGATTAGGATAATAGAATCTAAGGGTGGTTGCACTATAACTTTTTGTTTTAATGGCAATTCTGATGTAAAATTCTGGTTTGACAAACAGCAAATAAGTGCATTTAATAGAGTAGTTAATAGTATTGATAAAAAATTAATAACAGGTTCTGCACAACCTACTAAAAGAAATGATAATAAAAAACCATCTGGAGTTGAAGAAGTAATAGAATATTTTAAAGAATTAAAAATAATTAACCCTAAAGAAAATGCAGAAAAGTTTTACAATTATTATGAATCTAATAATTGGTACAGAGGAAAAACAAAGATAGTTAAGTGGAAAAGCTGTGTAAAAACTTGGAAATTAGAAAGAGAAACTGACGAAGAGGACACAACATTTGAAGAAAGATTACAAGCACGGAAAGATTTACGCCAATGATTTATTAGCGTGGGTTGGCATACCAAGTAAAGATAATGATAATCTTTTAATGGAGCTAACAGACCTTTTTAGTGGCTATGCAGAAGAAAATGTTAAGCAAGTTTATCAAGACATTATGTTTTTGTGTGAGCTGCCCAATGGTCAAATGAGAGGTAAATTGCCTCCATTAGAAAAAATAAAAAGAATATTAGATGATACTAGAAAAAACACTCAAACAAATCAAATATTTTATAATGATTATGCGATGGTATGTCCACAATGTGGAGCATCTTACGATTTAGATCATTTTAGGTGTTATGAAGGATATGTTATACGAAGTATTGGAAATGGGTATACAGAAGCCGTGCCATGTAGAGATAAAAACGACCCAAGGGTTGGACCTAAGCTGGTAAAAGAAAAATTAGATGCTATACCAAAAGATTTATTAAGGTTTGAGAATTGAGCAAAAGTGCAAAACAAATTAATTAACCTGGAAGTTTTAAAAAACAGGGAAAAAGATGTAATCATTGGGTTGGCACTTAATGATAGGTGGAAGCTACCATGCTCAGTAATTTTGTTGTAAATTAATATAGGAGTTATTATGAAAACAGTTACATTTAAGTTAGTTTTAGAGTGCGAGGATAAAGTAGGTGTAGAAGATGTACTCAAAAAATACTTAGAAAAATACCTAATAAATCAGCACAACCTAGAAGCTGTAAAGTTGAGGATAGTAGCGGGAGATCAGCTTCCACCAATGGGATTTGATTTATTTAGTATGAAATTAGAAAAAGAAACAAAAAAGGAGATAAAAAATGCCACAGGAAAAGCAATCAAAAAAACCACAACAAGAAAAACAAAAAAGCCTGTTTCAAAAACTAGCGGAAGTTAATGTTAATGAGCATACACAAACCAAAGGTAACAGAGGTCAGTTTAAATTAACTTATCTCTCTTGGCCGTTTGCTGTAAGAGAACTTAAAAAGGCGTGCCCTAGTGCATATTGGGAAGTAACTAAGTTTGACTATGTTGGACAAGAAGGTGTCCAATATAAACTTCCTTACATGAGGGATAAAAGCGGCTATGCTTATGTAGAGGTTACTGTTTATGCAGATGGTATACCGATGACCCAAATTCACCCCGTCTTAGATAATTACAATAAAGCAGTTAGGGATCCTGATAGCTTTGCTGTTAATACAGCTATTATGCGTGGTTTAACTAAAGCAATCAGCCTACATGGACTTGGTTTATATATCTATGCAGGAGAAGACTTACCAGTTACTGACGATGAACTCTCCTAAAGCACCAGATAAAAATGAGATGACAGCTACTATAAGGTTGTCATATAGCGAGATCCATAGACTAATTGAATCCTTGGGCTACACAATTCAAATGCGGGACGAAAGCGATGGTCCCGCAATGAAAGGCTTAAAATCTTTAAAAAAAGATATAAAAGAAATCAAGAAGTCTATGGATAACCTGTATCGCAATAAGATATTAGATGGAGACATGGCTCCCGATTCTATTGCGCCACCAAAAAATTGCATAGTCTGTGAAGACTAGAAAGGAAAGTGATATGGAAATAGCTGATGCTATTACTGAAGAAGCAGAAGAAATTGCTTTAACAGAATACAGAAAACCATTGATGGAGTTAGGTGAAAGCGAAAGGAATGAAGTAATACGGATGGCTGAAGATCGTGTATTAGGCTTATAATATGTCTAATATCACAGATGCTGATTTGACTTTTAGAGATAGAAATCATAATCGTGAAAACAAAGCTGAATTATATGCTGAGGAATGGTTTATAAGGAATGATTGTAAGTTTGTTAAATATGGCTTTGATGAAAAGAATGGAAAAGTAGATAGCGATATATGGTTTAAGCTGCCAGAGTTTGTAAGATCTTCACCAGATTATATTGTGCTTGGCAGCAATGTCGTTTTTTGTGAAGCTAAAGGATATAGAAAGCAAAAGAAAATCAAAGAAAGCGATTTACTTGTTTATAAAGAATGGAATAAAATACTTCCTTTGTTTTTATATTTTAGAAACTTTGATACGAATGAAGAAGAAATGCAGTCGTTTGATAGTATTAAAAAATATATTTATAACAATGGAAAGTATTGTGATTATGATTTTTATCCAGATAATGGTAAAAAATATTATATACTATAATTAATAAGGTGTCATAATGGTTAAAGATAAAGTACAAAATAATAAATATAATAAAGGAAACCAAAAAGATGGTAAGCATTATTGGCTTACCCCTAAAGACCTATATGATGAGTTGAATAAAGAGTTTGATTTTGATTTTGACCCATGCCCCTACCCACTACCCGATGACTTTGATGGTTTAGTTGATGAATGGGGAAATTCTAACTATTGTAATCCACCTTTTGGATCTATTATGCATGAAGGCAGAAAAAAAGGGCCAACCGCTTGGGCAAGAAAAGCTATTGAGGAATATAATAAAGGAAAAGATGTTGTGATGGTTTACCCGATACATAAATGGGTTTTAATGCTTATAGAGATGGGTGCAGAGATCAGAAATCTGGGTGATGTAAAATGGTGTGCCATAGAAGATAAATCGCAAGGCAAAGGAATGGGTGCACATATTGCCTGTTTTATATTAAAGCATAAAAAAAGAGGTAAAAATGCAAAGAAAAAAACCAACAGTTAAGCAACTAGGAAATTTTGTTCTAAATATTTACAATAAAATGAGACAAATAGAACGCATTGCAATGGGCAATAGCCAGGCATTCCTTCAGTATTTGGAAATGACTGGAGAATTAGATAAATTCAACGATTATTTAAAGGAAAAGGTTAATCAAAACGATGCCGAAAAAACAAAAGAACATAAAAAGGGGAAGAAGAAACAGACAAAGGGGAGCAGAGCTACAAAGACAAGTAGTAAACCTCGCAAAAAGATTTGATTTAATAGCTCATAATCGTGATAGGGGTGGAGCCCAACATGAAAAAGGGGATATCGAAATTGAAGATAAATACTTTGGTTGTAAAAGAAGAAAAGCTATTCCAAGATGGGTATTACCAGAAAAACAAGAAGAGGGTGTTTTCTTTAGGCAGGATCGTGGTGAGTTAATGGTATCTATACCAGCAGATTTATTATTTTTTATGATGAGTATGATAAAAAAAGATTTAAATAAAAATTAAAAGAAAAGGGCAAGGTTAGTGAATAGAATTGTAAGAATGTTTTTTCCCTTCAGCTTCCTCTATGTTTACCTCATCGATATAGCTAAGGGTTTTCTTTTTTTCTTACAGTTCCTTTGTAATTATTCGCAAGTAAGTAAGGTTTTTTCTACTTTCCTACCTTCGCCTTGCCCTGTAATATTTAAACCTTGGGCTTGGTTGCGCCATAAATCTCGCTCTCTCCTTGGTTATAATGGACAACGGAGCACCGTCTACGCCAAGCCCATATTTTATTTACAATGAAAGTAGTTGTAAATGCCAAGCCAAAAAGAAAAAAACCAAAGAAAACCTCAGTCGGTCAAGGTAGGGGTAGCAAATTTGGTCAAAAGAAGAGCAAGAAGAGGTACAGGAAGAAATATAAAGGTCAAGGGAGATAGAATTTCGTTGAAAGCATTAGCGTTAATATCATCGTGGAATAAGTATAGCAATCAATCAATCATAAGTAAAGTATATCATAAAATAGTTAATAGCATAAGGAGAATATAATGCCTAAACAAGAAAAGCCATTTGATGGCGGTAAATACACATATGTATTTGAAAACAAGTTCAAAGAAAGCGACAGCCAACCAGATTATTCTGGCAGCAACCTAATGGTTAATGGTGAAGAAAAAGATGTCGCACTATGGTATGGAACTTCTAAAAAAACTGGAGCTAAATACCTTAGTTTACAGATTAAAGATCCATACAAAAAGAGTGATGAAGCAAAAAGTGGACCAAGCCAGTCAGAAAAGGAAGAATTACCCTTTTAAAACACCTTTTTTTTCTCAATTCAAAACTATATATATAGGTGCCCCTCTGTGGGCACTTATTATGTAGTCATACATAACCTCAAATAATTTATTTTATAGCCGTATTCGGCAAATTAGAGGCACTTTTTTCTCTGCAAAGTGCAAAAAAACCAAAGACTATAGTAAATGATGGAATATTGCAAGATAATAGGGAAAATCTGCCCACACGCCTCAAAATCAAACTACGATCCTATATTTGAAGAGTATGGATCTAATGAAAATACTTTTTGTGGGATGATGTCAGGCTATGATTGTAGGGTAAATGATTTAAGCCAGTGTTGGCTTGATATGACTAACTCTCAAAAGAGTGCATATAGAAAAAAGATGAAGATTAAATATGACAGTTATAGATTATCTAGGCGGTAAGTCTAATTGAACCTCTCTCCTTCTTTCAAGTCTCTTTTTATACCTATCTATAACCGCTGATATACTTATATCTTCATAAGTTATTCTTTTTTCAGGGTATGCATTATTCCATTCCTTTAAAATCTTCATTGCCTCTCTATTATTTCTAATAGTTAAAGCATCAAGTATTCTATTTTTTATTATTCCTTTACGAAAGGTCAAGTACGATTCTTTTTGTTGTTTAGTTTGCAATCTACTTGCAAGGCGTGCAGGAAAAGCACCAAGTAATCTCGATGCCCTGGATGGAACTCTTCTTACAGCTGCGTCCAAACCAAATTCTCCTGATTCTTTATAAAATCTTATTACAGTATCATATATTTTTTCTGCGTCAGATAAAACAGCAGGTTTTGCTAAAAATTCCGCTGATTGTAATTTATCTTCTGCTGATATTATATCTGCAACTAAACCAAACGCACCCGCAGAAGCAGCAGTATCTAATATTTCACCTACAGTAATTTCATTTTTTAATTTTTTTACTCCTGCCGATAGTCCATCTTCGTAATCAAAGCGAAGTGAATAATTTTCATTGTAAACATCTTCACCTGATAATACCTTAGTTATGAATTGTTTAGCTGTATTCATCATTAACCCACCAGCAAATCCACCTGCCACTAACCGCAACACAGGCATTGGGTTTTTATACTCAACCCATTCCTTTTTTAATGTTTCTGCAATCCAATTAGCTTGTTTATATCCAAATCTTTTAAACAATACGAATGGTCTAAACCTTGGGTCGTTAAAAAATAATGGATCATTTAATACATTCTTCTGTAATTGAGAATCCCTAGCAAACTCATACATTGCTCTTGTTATTTTCTTTTGAGTTTTTGACGAAGTATTTTCAAGGCTCAAATTACTTTTTTCTGTTAAACCATGCCTTCTTAATTCAGCCCTAGCCCTCTCTCTTCCTACCTTAGTTTTACCCATAAACTTACCACCTTTAGCAATCTGCTGTTGTTTTAAGAGGTATTCATACATTGTAGCAGCGGCACTATTATAATTCCATTTATTTATACCGTTAAACCCTAGGTAAGTAGTAGTTGCATTAGCAAACTTGCCAAACATACCAATTTCCGTATAATCTGAACCAAATATTTGTTTCAGAATATCCATATTATTATAACCAATTCTTTTTTCTATTGCTTTTCTATATTTAGAATCAGTTTTAAATTTTTTCATTCCATTTATCATTGGACCATACCCTAGTGCTACAGCGGTTGATATAAAAGGCTGAGTAAGGTTAACTACAGCACCAAAACCCAAACCAATTTTTGTTGCTACTTGAAATTGTGTCATATTGTTCCATGCATTTTTCCAATATGGGGTATAGTTAAATCTAGGATCGGTCTCTATGTTTCCCGTAAAAGAAGAAAACGCTTTATCTAATATATCTGCCTCTCCATGTCTGTTTTGCTCCCTTAACATTTCAAGAGCAGCACCAATTCTTTCATTCTTTTTTCCAAAATTCTCAACAGCTGCTTTCCTTTTTGAATATTGGGATGCATATCTTGCCATTAATTTACCAACATTCTTTTCAAGGAATTCTGGTGGTAAATCTAACACCCTAGATTTTTCTAAGTTATATGCTATGTCGTATCGCAAAGCCCACCCTTCAGTTTTTAATTTGTTAAATGCTTGTAAAGCTTGATGAGGGGAGTTTTGAAATTGTCGCATTAAATGTTGAAAAGATTTTATAGTTTCAGGAGAAGCTTCCGTAGGTCCTATCTGCTTTCCTTTTTTATCCAACCCTAAAAATTTCCTTATAATAACCTCTACTTCTGCTGGCTTTTCTGGATTTAGCGAAAACAAATCTCTTTGATACTTTCTATTGTTTTTCATTATAGATTCAATATCTTTCCTTATTACCTCCAATACCTCAGTTCTATAAAGTTGTGGCATATAATTTTCTGTATACTTTTTCACAGGAACACCTGCCTGTTTTGCTTTATAATACATTCCATCTAAAGCATTTCTCAAGCCTGCTGGGTTTACACCTCCTATGTCAATATCTATTACTTTACCAGTTTTTACTTCAATAAGCTTTCCATCTTTATAGTCTAAACCCTTACCACCTTGATATTTTTTATTAGTCATTATATCATACAAATTTGTATACTGCTCTGAAGTTGGACCTTTTTTGCCACCAATCCCCACCTTTTCAAATGAATTTAAAACAATACTTAATTCATGGTGAGCAGCAAAGTCAGCGTTAAGCATTTTTTCTTTTGAGTATTGACTAAATGGATGCGTTAACCTATTCTTAACTTGTTTAAAACCTGCTAAAACATTATATAATGGCTCAGGTAATCTTTCTTTTAAAACTCCATCCCTATGAATATCTACTAAAGAACTTCTAAAGGCTGCATCTGTAGCTTTATCTTTAACAAAACTTGATATAAATTCTTTTCTTTTATAATGTTCAAGTATTGCCCTGTGTTGTTGACTATTGGTGGGTCCTGACTCAGGTATTCCTAATTTTCTTAAATCAGCTTGATGTGTTTTGTCTGATATCTTTAATTTCTTTTTTATTGAAGCCCATCCGTCAGACAAAGATTGTGAAATAGTTTTTCCTTTTTTAACTACAGGGTCAGTTTGCCGTGTAAAAGTTTCAAGAAAATCCCTCTTTAGCATTTTACGCTTTTGATTGTTTTTTAAAGATCCCTCACCTGAAGATTTATAATTTTTGCCTACCTCTAAAATCGTAAATTCAACATCATTTCTTGTTTTTCGTAGTCCACCTAAATCTGTATAATCTTTATTTTTTGATTTTTTGTGTTCAGGTACAACTTTCCAATCTACTGGTGTATCATAAAAATCCTGTGATCTTATTTTAATTTTTGTTCCAGTGGTTGGATCTATCCATACTTCTTCACCAATATTAACCTGCGATATTTTGTCGTAATATTCTCCTGCACCTTTCCTTTTTTCCGCTCTTACTTTTTGAGGGGATATAGCATCCATTTCTTTTTGTCTATATCTGTCTGCTACATCTTTACGAAGTTTTAATGCGCCTCTAGAAGCCCCTAATCCACCAACTACACCTGCTGCGTGTATCCATTCCTCTGCCCTTGGTAATCTAAACTCACCCCCTATTGCATCTTCTATAGATGGAAGTGTGCCAAATGCGGCTATTTCTATTCCCTTGTCTCCACCGATAGCTGCAGCATTTTGTGTTCGAGGGGATAACCTTGATGTTGCTTTTCTTCCAGCCATCCTACCTAATTGACCTAATCCTCCAGTAACAGCTCCTATAGCTGCTCCGTGCACAGATCCTTTCCCAAATCCATATGCAAATGACTTAGATGCATCTGCTAATCCTTGAATATGGTCTTTATCCCTATCTTGTAGAACTTGCAATTCAGCACTTTGTAATCCTGAATAAAACCCAAAACCTCCTGCCCCAACAGCTGCTCTCATCTGCATCTTTCCTACATCTGAAGCAAGCCCAGCAGCCGCTCTAATCTGTGCCCTGCTTGCGTTTGCCGCTGCATCCTTCATTCCCGCCTCTGTCATTTCTGCTACAATATGCTTTGGAAGATTTGTTTGCCTTAAGGCTGTCTGAGCTGCTTTAGTCCCATATTTATTTAAGGCTTTTGCGGCTAACCCACCTCCAGTTGCCATTGTTAAAATATCTGTAGGTGTGAGAAAACTAGAAATAGTAGCCATAATATCTCTAACCATTCCAGGATTATAATTATGGTCTATCTCAAAGAATTGTTTACCAGTTACCATTTGGTAAGCCATTCCTTCTATACTATTATTATATCCCTCTTTGTAAAAGTCAGGTAAGAAATCTTCAGGAATTATTCCGTATAATCTTTTTCTTTCGTCATTATGACGACTAGGATCATCTAATCCTGAAAAATCAAAATTAAAATCTGCTACACGACCTTGAGGTGTTTTTTTACCATACGAAGACATTATCTAAAATATCGTCCTGTAGCAGCTTCCCGTCTTTTCATTCCCGCTTGTGATATTTTCTTTTGAACCTTTAAATCAGCTTGAGATTTATTTATAAGGCTGTCAATTTTTATTAATTCTTTTGCCTGATTTTCATTCAATCTTCCAATCTTTTCAAGTCGTAATAATATATTTTTTTTGCTAACCAAGTTATCTATTTCATCTTTTAACTGATCCATGTTTTTATATGAATCAGCCCTAGCTTTAATTTCTTCTTTTTCTATTTCTTTAACTGAGGGAATTGAAACTTCTTCATCATCTTTATCTTCACCTAAGTCGTCCTCTTCCGTCTCTACCATTCCATACTTTTTCTTTATCTCATTTATATCATCTAATGGATTTGTAAGCCAAGCATCTCTAGCTTCTGGGTTATCCCATATCATTGATATGTCTTCTTCAGAAACAGGTGCAACTCCAGGAGGAGCTGCTGTAGCTTCTAAAGTTATTTCTGCATTCATCTTAGCTTGATTCATATTTCGTCCATACTGCTCCAAGGTGTAGCCATCTCTGAGAGTGCCGTCTGTGTTTCTCATTTCTCTATTTATTTGTTCCACTTGCATTTTATAAACTTCAGAATCAAGAACTTCTTTATCGCTCACTTTATAGCCTGCTTCCAACTGATCAGCTTTTCTATTTAATTGTGCACTAGCCCTTGGAAAATATTTATCAAGCTCTTCTCCATTTTGTCTTAAATACTCCCTTATTTTATAAGGATTATTTTCTTGCATTAAATTTTGTTTAATTGGCTCTATACTATCTTTGGCTATACCACGACTTTCAATATTATCAGCTAACATATTGTATGAATTTTTACCAGTGCTTTCTGCTAATGCTCTATATTGCTTAACCTGCTCTTTGTAATCATCAGTTATTTGTTGTATTGTAGCGACTTGTTCTCTTTCATTTTCATCAGCTTTTCTTTTTTCAAATTCCATTTTGGCAATTTGATTTCTTTCTTTTGCTACATTTATTTGACCTTGCTTATATTCTTTTTCAGCTTGAAACTTTTCACGCTCTAAATTTTTTGCATCCTGCCTATCTATGTAAGCAGCTGCTAGTTGTGCTAAGTCAGTTATTGTTGATCTTTCTTGTTCTCTAACATAAGGAACTCTCCCTATGCCTGTGTATTGTGATTCTATTCCATTTGCCATTTTAAATTCCTAAGTTACTAATTTACCGCCAGTTCCTGTGTCTGCTGCGTATGCAGTTTGATATTGTTGATATGGATTTGTTACTCCGTACTGTCCTTGTGAACCACCATAAGCTCCATATGGGTCACTTAATGAAGGATCTCCCCCTGCTTGTTGTTGGGCAAGCCAATCATCGTATTCAGTACCCGTCTGCCATTGGTCTTGCATTGTCTGCAAGAATGAACTTGGTTCGCCTTGCATACCTGGGTCACCTGAACCACCACCGACACCGAATGCCCCGCTTCCTGGGTCTCCTGCTGCGGCTGCGTCTACCTGAGCTGGTGTTGGCATTGACCCTGGAGGTGCTGAAGGTGCATCTCCAAATCCACCCATTGAAGCACCTGATCTTTGCAATTCTAATGCTCTGTCGAACATAGATTTTTGTGCTTGTGCTAGTGCTTGCTGTCCTGCTGCCACACGACCTGCTATTTGTTGTCTGACTCCATACATTCCTCTGCCGTATTGTGAAGCCATTTGGTCAGCTCTTAACTGACTTGAATCTCTTGCCATTCCCATAGCAACATCTTGTGCACCTCCACCTGCAAAACCTGCAGCTCCTCCTTGTTGGCGTGCACGCATCATATCTTGTAATAAACTTTGTCTTAACCCTTGCCTACCTTCATCTGTTTGCTGTCTTAATTGGGCTCTTCTCTCTCCCATCATACCAGCGTAGCCTTCTTCTTTAGCTGCCATTCTCATTTTTTCACTTATTGGAGTAAAATATTCACCATACTTTCCTGGTTCAAAGCCAAAAGAAGCAGCTATATCTTCTCCTAAAGACATACCTAATAATGATTGGGCTGTTGGTGGACCTTGATAACTATATTCACCTGCAGCATATCCACCTGCTCCTGTTTGTCCTTCTCCTCCTGCTTGTCCACCTGCTCCTGTTTGTCCTGCTGCTCCTGTCGTTCCTGTGGGTGCTCCCCCTGTTCCTCCTCCCGCTGGTGATGGTGTAGGTGTTGTAGGTGGAGCTGGCTCTGCTGGTGAGGCTGGCGCCGCAGGTGATGCTGGTGCCGCAGGTGGTTCTGGAGATATTGGAGCTGTTGATGCAGTTGCCGCTGGTGATAAACCAGACATTGGATTTGCATTATTATAAGCTGCTAAACTTTGCCCTGGGGTCATAGCGGGTTGTTCTGGTGGTACATAAGCCACTCCCGCTGTATATTGTTGTGCCTGTGATCCTGCTTGATATTGTTGAGGTTGAGGTGTAGCTGGTGTATCTGATTCTTTATCAGATTTTACATCACCTTCTACTCCAGATTCATAAAGTCCTGTTTGTGAAGTAGTTGCAGTTGGTAATGTACTAGAACCACCACCCATAGGAGATGGTGTTGCTGGTGTTAATGCTGTACCGCCTTCCATTTCACCTGAAGTATCTTTAGGTGCTGATGCTTGAGCGGGTTGAGCAGTTTGTGCTGGTTCTGTAGGTAGTGTTGGTGATGGTGGTGATGGTGATGTCATCGTTGGTGCTACAGGAGATGGGTTTTGTAATGTTTGTCCAAATACAGCTCCCTCTTGTGCAGCTCCTAATGACATTGGTGCTGGTGGAGGAGGTGATGGAGGAGGTGGTGCCATTGGAGTACCAGGAGGCGGTCCTGACTGAAATGAAGAAAATGTACCCTGTGTCCCTCCTAATAAATTAAAGGATGGTGTATCACCTTCAAAAGATACATCTTTTTCTAAATCCTCATAATGTCCTGGCATAATTACCTTCCAAAATCCATATCAAAAGTTGTACCTAAAACACTGCCTGCAACCCCACTTCTCTTTTTAGGTAATCCCGCTATTAAATCAGACAAGGTTGCTTTCTTAGCTGTGGGCTGCCCACCTGTAAATTGATCATCATATATAGTATTTCTAACTGGTGATACTTTTTCGTTTAAGTTAAATTTCTTGATATTAGCCAAGGATTTTTCTAATATATCATTTCTCTTTGCTATACCAGATGTATCCATTTGAAGTCTCATAGGAGATTGCGGTAAATTTAAATTAACTGGTTTTTCTAGCTCAGGTATAGCTACTTCACCAGGAAGACCCGTAGTTTTACCTGAAAGAACATCCCAAACTGAACCTATACCTTTTTCTTTTGCTAAACCAAATGTACTTTTTCCAAGATTTAATAAAGATTCTGCTTTTGGTGCTAAAGTTTTACCCATCATATAACCTCTACCTACATCCATAGCAGCATCCCAAAATCCATATTTACCCATCTTATCCACATTACCTGCTAATCTATTAATGTCTGTTTCCCTCATTCGTAAATTTTGCAATCCCCGTTTACCAAATTTACCTTCTCCTGTATACCCTGTTACAGTACCACCTTGTTGAAACTCTTTATATAGCATACTTCTAGGATGAATTTCAGGTACATAACCGCCTTCATTTCCAAAGATAAGACCTCCAAGACCACCTATAACACCACCTACTACATTACCAACCCCAGGTACAACACTTCCTAATTGTGCACCCATCGTTGCTCCTGTTGCTGCGGCTGAAACTTTTCTACCTGTTTTAGCTTTCTTATCAAGTTTATCTTGACCTGCTTTTCTTAATTCTTCTGCTCGTTTTGCTTGAGCAATCTTAGCATCTAATTGTTTCTCCTCCTCTTCAAAAATATCTCTTCGCATTCCATATTCGCTTGACATATCAGCTTGTTGAAAAGCTGTTGTAGCCATCTGTGGTGCATATTGCTCATACACATCAGCGCTTATACCACCATTAAACCCAGACGCTTGTCCGAACTGTGGTAATCTTGGGTTTTGTACATCTACATTAGCCATAATATTCTACTCCATTTAAATTTATATTTATTGTCGGCAAAAAGAAACATTTATGTTTATTATTTTTCATAAAATCCTATTTATAATACTCTATGTATATTTCCATAGTTCCAGCCGTTGAATTTGTTGTTCCGTTACTTGTTCCTGCATTACATATATAAAGATATTGATCTGAAGTTCCGTTTCTAACCGTATCTTTACATAGCCATATTTCACCAGTCTGTTTTAAATCTATATCAGAAGCGCTAGAACTATCAGAGCTATCTGTATTAGTAACATCTCCCCCTATTAATTCAGTTCCTGATGATATACTGTCATCGGTCAGAGTACCTGATGTTGCTGACATCTGAAGGTTAACAGCATGGGTTGTTAAATTACTAGCAGTAGTAACCTTTGCCACAACTTTTGTAATAATAGCCTTAGCTGGAATTTTTGTATTTGTTATTTCCGTAATAACAGAATTATTTCCACTATGAGCATATCGTATATTAATTGGTGTATTAATTATATGCTTAATATAACCAATCTTCATATTAGGAGCTCTTGTAGCAGAGACAAGCCTTAAATTTTTTCCAGAGCCTACCGTTGATTGAAGTTCTACAACTTTAAGATCCCCAGCTGGAGCTGTATCGCTATTAAGTGAATTAGCATCTATCCATCTAATTTGACCATTTATAAACTCATAAGGGGTATATGATTTAGCATATCCGTCATTCATGCCTTCTATATGGTAACCTTCACCTAAATTTGCTCCGCATAAAGCAAAATTATCTGAACCGAAATATAAATATATTTTAAATTCACCAGCTCTATTAACCTCTGCGTTTCCCCTTAGTCCTATACTTCCAGTCATTGTATCTGGTAATACTATAGTTGATATACAATTTTTATACCATTCATCTCCCCTGTCTATGTAAACAGATGTTCCTATGTCTCCACCTTTGCTTCCATCTAAATAAAGAGTGGTTCCATAAAACTCTAAAGTAACATTTGATGCAGTTGCTGTTGTGTTTACAGTAGATATACTACCTGGCTGTTCGCCTACCTCTGACCCATTAAGAGTTGCTATAGTAAACCCGTGTGGACTAGTATGCACTTGTCTTACTATTGAATTTTCAGGAATACCAGATCCTCTGACAATCATACCTGCTTTTATTTTACCATTTACTATATTTGTACTATCGCAAGTCAATACTGCACTTCCATCAGTGTCACAAGTTGAATCAGATACATAATCCATATACTTTAATTGTTTCGTACCTGTCGTATTCCCAAGACCTACATTTATCATAGTCTTTCTATTGATAGCAGAATGAACCTCACCCCTTGTTCTTACCCTTGCATTGGGTCCTGCGTCTAAAGCTGTAACTGTTTGCCCTTGGTCAAACCTATTCATATCTGACACTTTTGCCGTATTCGAAGATTGATATCCTCCATCAAATGATGTTAATACCTTGCCCTTAGTATCGTCAAAATAGCTTAATACATCACCTTCTTTAGCTTCAGTTTTTGGTATGTCGGGAGCCCTATTCTTATTAGGTGTGTTAAATGATGTGACTTGCCTAGATTTATTAACAGAGCCACCCCTTCCGTAGCGTTTATTTAATTTGGATGTATCTACTTTAAAAAATCCCATTAAGTTGCAGATACCTTTCCATAAAGCTCTCTATACTCAATAGACACATCATTAATATCTATTTTAGTAGCAACGCTAGTTGGTCCATTGAATTTTAATGTCATACTTTGGCATTCTACAGGAGTGGTAAATGTAAATTTATGAATTTCCCAACTTGTGGCTTGATCTAAAGTATTATTAGATATAGCTGTAGAACCATCACCGTCATATGTTACAAAGCTAGTTCCACCATTTGTAGAATAGCTTAAAAAATTAGATACACTACCACTGTCAGAATGTTTATAAGTTATGTATATATTATACACTTTTTTCTTTTTTCCTGGTGTACCAAAATCAAAATCTTTTGTTGAGAATACAAATGCATCAGAAGTTTGACTATCTGATTGCCATGACCTAATTGTTACAGTGTCTGATGCTTCTGAAGCATATATTAAATCTCCATTCCAATCATAATCAAAGTTAGATGCGATACCACCACTAGTTAACCTGTTTTTTCCGTACCAAAATGATTGAGTTTCCATGTCATAAACAATTATATCTGCTCCATTCCCACCGAATGTTGTATCATTGGTTGTACTACTACAATCTATATTAATAATAATCTCTTTATCTTTTTGTGAATACCCTATAATAGAATTAGCAGTTATTAATTTACCCCAAGCATTAAAACTATAGTCGTCTGTGCCATGACCGTTTAAAATCTTTCCTTCAGATAATTCACCTATACCGCCACCCTCTTGATAAATATAAAGACCATTAGGGTTAACCCACATAAGACCAAAATCTGCTTTGAATACAGCAGCAGGGTGTAAAATACCCATACCTTTATGTGTTGCCTCTAAATACCAACCCGCTGGACTTGAATTAGATATGTTTATTATATATAAAGTGTCAGGCTTGTAAGCAAATAATCTATCACCAACCGCTTCTAATTTGATATAAGGTTCTGCATCTCCCTTTACAACATCTATAAAATTACTCGATGGAAATACATCTGGTTTATTAACAGGTGAATACATAATTCTATCTGCTTCTTGGACTTGAACACCATCCGCTCCCGTCATTTTTACATTTGCAACAAACATTCTTCGATTTGTGAATATTGCTGTTTTATATCCATCCCCAGCGTTACCTATAATAAGTGGTCCATCACTACTTCTGTAGCCATTTAATGTTGCGTATGTGTCTATAGGTGGATCTGGTATAACGATAGTTGATAAAAATTGATTACTACTAGCTCCAGCCGTCCAACTATTAAAACTATCCCCTAATTTTGATCGTATTCCATATGCATGATTATCTGTTGATGTTCCAGTTATGTCTACATCAACTAATAAATTCCATTCACCTTGTACTGATTTAGATTCACCAGAGCTAGACAGAGATGAAGAATATTTCCAATATATCCTTGCACCCGTTAACCTTGCATCGTAATCAGTTGCTCCACCTGCATTAGCTGCATAAACAGTAACTTTTAAAGCCCTGTCTTCAGAAACACTTGATGAATCAAGGCCATCATTACAAATACTTACAGCGGACTCTTGGTTTCCGTCATATACAAATGATATACCAAATACATAATCTGCTGTCTGCCAAGTTCCTGTTACATTGTCGGTAGATGAAACCGCAAAATTAAACTGACCATTATCGTAGGTAGCACTTTCTACCAAAGTGTTTTGATTGGCATTTGCTGTTGGCGCTGGAAGATTATTAGAACCTGCATAAAATCCTGCCCTATCCCTACCTAACTGACTACGCTTCACATACATATAGTATTTAATTGTACTCGCATTAGATAGGTTAGTATCTGCTACTCTAATACCATTATTTATAGGAATAATGATTGGCAAACAATCTGTTTGGTCACTACTTACATCTACACTAACAGTTGCCCAAGAATTATTTGTATAATCCCAAAGGTTTAATTCACCACTTTCATCTACTACAGCTAAATAATGTTCACCTGTATTAGTCCCGCTTTCATTATAATCTAATTCAAAATGCTTGAACCCATAACCAGCAGAGCTTGCAAGATCCGTACTAGCTAATGTGTTAATAGATTTATCTGACGCAGAATTATTTACCTGACGAGGCGTACCACTGCCATTCCCCATAGTACGGATAGCACCAACCCGATCACCCATAGCATCCTGTGAGTAACCGAGTTGGTTATCCTGTATATCTCTAGGGTTAGCTTGTGAATTTACGCCACCAGAAAAGTCTCTTAATACTGCAACCGACCTAGGCATTACTTCATATTCAAGGCTTTTTTCATTTCTGCAACTATCTTATCATCCGCTTCAGTCTTGGTCATATCAGCTAACAGATCTAATACAAATAGCAATGTACTAGTTACGCCAAATCGTCTTAGAATCTGGGCTAATACTTTTCTTAGCATTTTAGTTGCCCAAGCGTTTAGTTTTACTCTTGCCATTTATTTACCGTTCTTTGCCTTTCCAAAGTTTGCACCAATAAAATTGATAACATTTAAAGCCTTTTGGACTATCTTATCATCGCTTTTGTTTGGTGTCATTGAAGCTAGTATAGCAAAGCCACCGACTATGCTACCTGCAGCTGTAATAAGCTCCATATAGTTTTCTGATAAGAAACTAATCATTTCACTCATTTTAACTCCTGTGTTTGTTTGCGTTCATTTGACCAATACTGTCTTCAACATCCATTTCGGAGAATCCAATTTGGTCTTTTCGTATTGCAGTAGCCCAAGGTCCACCTGCTCTAACAATAGCGTTTGGCAAAGACACAACTCTACCCAAACTACCTTTTTTGCAAGATGGACAGCTACTTCCTTCTAATGGGTCTTCTGAAGATGTAACCATCGTACTAGAGTAAATATCTTCTACAGACTTACATTTTTTACATTTATATTGATATAAAGGCATTTTAAGTCCTTAATTCTTTTTTAATTTTAATTATTATATATACTAATGTCGCCACTGAGACGAGCATTTGCAAAACCATTGGTAAGTTTAGCCACCATACACCAACACCTAGAACTCCATTGCCAACAGTTTTTACTGAATCAACCATTATTATAATTATCCCCCTTTCCCATTTATCCGTCCTTTTAAATATGCTAAATCATCAGTAACATCATTTAATTCTTTGACAACATCTTCTCTATGCCTCTGACTTATATCATCTGATTTATTCCATCTGTCTAGCATTTTTAAAACAATGCTTTCTACATTTGACATTTTTGTTTCAGCTTTTGCCATTGCTTGTCTAATTTGATCTAAATCTTCATTTTGTGATTTTTGGCTTTTCATTAAATTTACTATCATCATAATAAATAAAAATACTATTACACCTATCGCACCATATTCTGCATATGTTTCCATCATTTTTTTATACCCAACCTTTGCATCAAGCTTTTATTTTCTTCTTCTAATTTTTGTATGTGTTGTGTTTCCATACCTTCAATAGAAGCGTTTAAAACAACAACTTTATCTTCTAAGTCTTGAATCCTTCTACCTTGCTCTGCAAATTTCATTTGCGCTTGATACCAACTGCCAACCACAATCGCAACACCAACCATCGCCTTGATAAGAAAAGCAATCGAAATATGGATTTGAGCGTCCTCACTAATACCTTTCGACATTTATTTCAAACCCTTCATCGTCTATATTAAACTCCGTTGTGTCTGGTGGTAATTCAGTTCTAATTCCAAGTCTTTCCTCAAACTTGTTTACAGCAGGTTCTAATGTTCCATTAGCATCCGCAACAACAATCACAATTGCAGTCACACAAAGTGTATAAAACCATGTCATTTCCTTTCATCCCTTAATCTTGTAATTTCTTCTTCAAGTCTATTAAGTTTTTCATCCTGCCTTACATCACTTGGGATTGGTAGATTCTGCATTGCTTTCATTTCTTTAATTGATTGTTCATTCATATTTGCTTGATGTTCTAAAAAACTAATCCTAGTATTTAATTGACCATATCCCCAGACCATAGCACCTATAAATCCAACTGCTTGCAAAAGCATAGGTAATGAGATATTAAGACTTGAATCTTGCCCTATTGGTTTATTCATTATCTTTACACATACAATATATACCAACTGCTAATACCGCAACTGCTATTATTCCTAAAATTATTTCACTCATTAATTTATTATTTCCTTTGTAGTAAACGCTCTTTGATAGTTAGTCATTGCATCTACACGCTCCCATTGTTCATGAAGCTCGCAATATCTTACAGGTTCATTAATGTTTGTCAATCTATACATTGTATAATAATGCAAATTACCATTAACATCTTTTATTCTATTAGGAACAGGATCAATGGTAGAATGAAAAGTGCAACTAGATAATATAAGTATCCAGATTGTAATTACAAATAATACTCTAAAAATGACCATTATTAATTCTCTGCGCATCAATATATAATTTATTAAAATCCATAGCTACACTATCCATTTCAACATGAATTGTTTTAATCAATGAATCAACTTCAAACATTTCCCTTGCTAACTCTTCTTTTGTTTTACCAATTCTTATATCTTCACAAGTAATAAACAATAATACAGATAAAACCGCTATTACATAAGCCACGATCATTCCCTTTACAAATGGTGGTAATAGTTTTATTTTAAATTTTTCCATTACGCATTAACCACAATATAGAACACAAGATACAAGTTTAACACTTTTCTTGCTGTCTCCTATTGTTACCTTACCAATCGTCTTACTTCTAATAATATCATCATCCTGTACTTTCGCTGTGCCATCGCCATTTGATTCTAATAAATCACCACCTTGACAAACACCAGTAACTTTAATAGAGCCAATTCCTACTGAAGCAACCATTGGTTTATTATCATCATTAAAACTTGAAAGAACTCCATAAACTCTTTTATCACCTACGCTATCTGACACTTTAATCTTTGCGTGGTCTGTTCTTGTTTGTCCTGCCTTGCTGTGCGATTCACCAGTTTTATAATCTGTATCTGGATATACATCAAGTTCATCAATAGTAGATACTACTGTACCTATCGCAGTATCATTCGGTATTCCGCTTGATTCGTGATTACCAGAAAAACCATTATAAGCTACAGTTGAACCAGAAACAGCTATTGTGCCTTCCGCTGTATCTGCTGAAGCAAATTCTATTAAAGTTCCATCTTGCGACCTATTGATATACATAGCTTCAGAGCCATTAGTTTTAACACCGACTCTACCTCCAGAATCAACCTCAAATCCTACATTACTAAATCCAGTTGATGTTTTTGCAATTAAGACATTTCCACCAGATGTAATACGCATTCTTTCAGCGCTAGAACTACCATCATGTGTACTAAATCTTAAATCAGCTTGACTTGAGCCTAAACTGTTAGATTGTATTCTTGCTAATTCAGTTGAATGGTCATAGAAAGCTATAATCCCATTAACTCCACTGCTATTAATTGAATGACCTTGCATTTGTAATATAGAATAGTTATTAGCACCTGCGTTGTCAGTTGAAGATATACAAAGATGCCCTCTTTCTCCACCAAAATCATTAGGTAATGCAGTAGCCTTAATAGCAACTCTGCCATCTTCAAGTATTGTAAGCCTTGTAGTTCCATCTGTACCAAAATACATAGCTGTTCCATGGTCGTAATCAATAAATCCATCACCAGAATCACTTTGATGTCCAAGATATAATCTTGAATTACTTGCATCAGCAGATGTTATATAAACATTAGCATTTCCACTTGAATTTTCTACTTCTAAAAGTCCTGCTGGTGCATTTGTGCCTATACCAACTTTGCCATCATCAGTCAATCTCATAACTTCCGCTGGTGCAACTGCTGATGTACTTTGTTTTGTATAAAAAGCTAAATCACCTGTACCTCCAGAACCAGTATCGTAATGAACAATAGCTGAACCACCATAAGTATCAGCAGATGAAGTAAACAGCATTCCGACAGCATCATTTGTGTTTCCACCGCTATCTCTTAATATTAAATGATATTCTTCAAAATTACCTAAATCAGATGGTGCGCCTAATCCAGCATCAATTTGTAAAACACCGCCAGGACTTGCAGTTCCTATACCAGTCTTCCCATCAGATTTAATAGCAAACCTAGCCGTTGTTGAGTTTTCAGCATAAAATAAATATTCATCACCATCACTATCATCACATCTAAGCCTTAAACCACTTCCATCTGCATTATCATTTATAATGTAAGCTGCGTACTCATTAGCTTTATCTTCTGCAATGTGTAATTTATAACTTGGACTTGTAGTTCCTACACCAACATTTTGAGAGCTGTCTATGGTCATAGCAACGGCAGAACTGTTAGCAGAAGATGGTATAAATTCTATTTGTCCAGAGGAAGATCCTGCACCACTTATTGTTACATTATTACCAGTTCTTGAATAAATAGAACCAGTTAATGCACCATCTGACTGTCTTGGAATATAATATCTATTACTTGCACCTATTAATTCCATGCTTCCAGATACACCCAAAACAGAATCAGAGCTTACAGAATTTGTACCCATACCAACTCTATTATTACCACCATCAACAAAAAGCATATTAGCATTACCATCTGATTCTACTCTGAAATCTGAATCAATAGAGCCATCATTAATAATTACTTCTGATGGGTGCATTGAAATTCTTGGCTGTAAAGTGCCTGCCACCATTGTCCTTAAATTTAATTCTGCATCTTCCGTTCCATCAGAAACATCAGTTACATAGCTTTCTACTGCTGAATAAACAACATCTTGTGAATTGTCATTTCTTCCTTGAAAAGTAATATATCCATTAGTATCGTTATCTGCTGGTGAACTTGAATTCCTATAAAGCAATAAATTTGGTCCAGAATTAGCATCTGCATCTGTAGATACAAGAGCCAATGTATTAGAATTATCAGCAGTTGTAATTGTTGCACCATCAGAAGATGTTATTGAACCATCAACTTGAAGCGTACTTGCCATATCCACAGCACCATCTATATCAACTACATCTAAGTTGGCTGTACCATCTACATCTATTGCCCCACTAATATCTAAGGAAG